>Ga0208297_1000941_pt1 | contig 38463 bp, 36 predicted proteins | sample LMS_cellobiose_e_FD_187367 | JGI IMG/M metagenome (GOLD analysis project Ga0208297, IMG submission 187367) | Rumen-fistulated moose microbial communities from Alaska, USA - LMS_cellobiose_enrichment (SPAdes) (version 2) | ecosystem: Host-associated > Mammals > Digestive system > Stomach > Rumen... | reverse complement strand
CGATGACTGGACGACCTTCATCGACATCCAGGGCGTCGAGGACTTCCACGGCGAAATGGACTTCAAGGTCGCCGGCACGAAGAAGGGCATCACCGCCATCCAGATGGACCTCAAGAACGACGGCCTCACCTACGAGATCATCAAGAACGCCTTTGAGATCACCCACGAGGCCCGCTGCCAGATCATCGACGAGATCATGACGCCCGTCATCGCCGAGCCGCGCAAGGAGCTCGCCGCGACCGCGCCGAAGATGATCTCCATGAAAATAAACCCCGACAAGATCCGCGAGGTCATCGGCTCCGGCGGCAAGGTCATCCAGAAGATCACCGCCGAGACCGGCACGAAGATCGATATCGAGGACGACGGCAGCGTGTTCATCTCCGCCATCGACATCGAGGCCTGCCGCAAGGCGAAGAAGATCATCGACGACATCGTGTTCGTCCCCGAGATCGGCGCGCTGTACTACGGCAAGGTCGTCCGCATCATCCCGATCGGCGCCTTTGTCGAGCTCGCCCCCGGCACGGACGGCATGATCCACATCTCCAAGCTGGAGAACCACCGCGTCGAGAAGGTGGAGGACGTCTTAAAGGAAGGCGATATGACGTGGGTCAAGGTCACGGAGATCGACGACCGCGGCCGCATCAACCTCTCCCGCAGGGACGCCATCAAGGAACGCGAAAAGATGGGCTTCAAGGACTGAAAAAACTTCCGACGAGACCCGCTTCGCTGGGCTCTCGTCGGAGAAAGATCGCGCTGCGCTTGCGCACGCCCAATGGGCGCACGCGCGCTCCGCGAGAAGTGTTTTTTCCGTGATACATGCTCCCGGAAAAAACAGATTGTATTTTATTCGCGTCTGCCGACGCGAAATCTGCGATGCTTCATAAAACTCAAGCGGGCGGAGCCAGCGCTCCGCCCGCTCCAAACTGTAGACAAAGCCTCGCAGAGTTTTCGCCCGCAGGCGAAAAAGAATTTCAAACATTTTTCGCACGGGCGTGTACCGGGCGACCTGTGCCCTGCGGGTAAAAATACTTCTCGCGGAGCGCGCGTGCGACCAAAGGGAGTGCGCGAAGCGGAGTGCGATCCCTCTCCAACGAGAAACCAGCGAAGCGTTTCTCGTTGGAAGCGTGTCGACTTTGTCGACACGCTCAAGCGGGCGGAGCCGGCGCTCCGCCCGCGTTTTATATGGTAAGGAACAGACGAACTATGTACGAAAAAATCACTCTTCCCAACGGCGTGCGCATCCTGTACGACCGCATGTCCGGCGTGCGAAGCGTCTCCTGCGGCGTCTGGGTCGGCGCCGGCTCGCGCTATGAGCGGCCCTCGGAGAACGGCGCGTCGCATTTTATCGAGCATATGGTCTTCAAGGGCACCGAGAGAAACTCCGCCGCCGAGCTCGCCGAGCGCATGGACGCCGTCGGCGGGCAGGTGAACGCCTTCACAGCCAAGGACTGCACCTGCTTTTACGGCCGCGTGCTCGACGAACACCTGCCCGTGCTGACGGACCTGCTGTGCGATATGCTCTTCCGTTCCGTTTTCGCGGAAAACTGCGTCGAGAGCGAGCGCGGCGTGATCCTCGATGAGATCGACATGTACGAAGACACGCCCGACGACCTCGTGTCGGAGCGGCTCTGCGCGGCCGTCTACCGCGGCAGTCCGCTCGCGCGGCCCGTTTTGGGAACGAAACGAACGCTCTCGAAGCTGACGGGCGACTCTCTCCGGCGCTTCATGGCGGCGCACTATGGCGCGCAGAACACGGTCGTCTCCCTCGCCGGCAGCTTCACGGACGGCGACCTTAAAGACCTCTCCGAACGCTTCTCCGCCGTGCCGGCCATAGACCTCCCGGCCCCCTGTGCGCCGGGCTACGCGCCGGTCTTCACGGTGAGACGCCGGCCGACGGAGCAGAACCATCTCTGCCTTGGCTTCCCCGGCGTTTCTCTTTCGGACGGCGACCGCTTCGCCGCGCGCATCCTCGACGAGGCGCTCGGCGGCGGCTATTCGTCGCGCCTTTTTCAGAAGCTGCGCGAGGAAAAGGGCCTCTGCTACACCGTGAGCACCGGGCAGGCGCAGTTTTCCGACTGCGGCTTTTTCGAGCTTTACGCGGCGGTGAGCCGCGAGAACGAGGCCGAAGCCCTCTCCGTGATGCTCGACGAAGTCAGGCGCATGGCGGACGGCGGCCTCTCCCAAAATGAGCTGGAGCGCGTCCGCGGCCAGGTGCGCGTGAGCCTCCTGATGAGCCTCGAATCCACGGGCAGCCGCGCCTCCCGCCTCGGGCGAAGCGAGCTTTTATGCGGCCGGGCCGAGGACGCGGCGGCCCTGCTGGACGGCTACGAGGCCGTCACACGGGAGGACGTTTTGCGGCTCGCGCGCCGGTTCTTCACCCCGGAAAATCTATCCCTCTCGGCCGTCGGCCGCGTGCGGACAGCCGACGCTTACCGGGAACTGGCAGCCCGCTCCTTCTGACGCGGGCGCCCCCGAACGATTACATTTATATTCCATTTTTTACCGAAGAACACAATATTGCCTTGACATAATCCCCGCAAAGCATTAAAATATTTTTTGGAATTATTTGAAATGTGGGGGAAGTTTCAAAATAATCATCCTGCGTTCTTATATCTTGATAGATCAAACTGAATTTCAAGGGAGGTGCATAGATCAGCAATGATCCCGTTAAGCGTATTGATCATCGTTATCGTCATCGCTGTCATTTTGATCGCCGTCGCGCTGCTCGTCGTCGGTCCGATCCTCGGCAAGCGCCGGGCGGAAAAGGAACTGTCCGACGCGCAGAAGGACGCCACGAGCATCGTGAACGAGGCCATCAAGGCGGCTGAAGCGAAAAAGCGCGAGGCGCTCGTCGAGGCGAAAGAGGAGATACACAAAAACCGCGCCGAGTATGAGCACGAGGTGAAAGAGCGCCGGAGCGAGCTCCAGAAACAGGAGCGGAGGCTCCAGCAGAAGGAAGAAAACCTCGACCGGAAAACGGATTCGCTCGAAAAGAAGAACGAACAGCTCACCAAGAAAATGGCCGACCTCGACAAGCTCCGCGAGGAGGTCGCCCTCGTCAAGCGCAGCCAGCTCGAGATGCTGGAGAAAATCTCCGGCTACACCATCGAGGAGGCCAAGGCCTATCTGATCCAGAACATCGAGACGGAAGTGACGCATGAGGCCGCGATGAAGATCAAGGAGATCGAGGCCAAGTACAAGGAGGAGGCGGACGAGAAGGCGCGCGAATACATCTCGCTCGCCATCCAGCGCTGCGCCGCCGACCACGTTGCGGAAGCGACGGTTTCCGTCGTTCCCCTTCCCAACGACGAGATGAAGGGCCGTATCATCGGCCGCGAGGGCAGAAACATCCGCTCCATCGAAACGCTCACCGGCGTCGACCTCATCATCGACGACACGCCGGAGGCGATCACCGTATCCTGCTTCGATCCCGTTCGCCGCGAGATCGCGCGTCTGGCGCTCGAATCCCTGATCGTCGACGGGCGCATCCATCCGGCGCGGATCGAGGAGATGGTCGAAAAAGCGCGCAAATCCGTGGACGCGACCATCAAGGCCGAGGGCGAGCGCGCCGTCTTTGAGACGGGCGTGCGCGGGCTCCACCCCGAGCTCATCAAGATACTCGGCCGCCAGAAATACCGCACCAGCTACGGCCAGAACGTGCTGAACCACTCCATCGAGGTGGCGCACGTCTCCGGCCTGCTCGCCGCCGAGCTCGGCGTGGACGTGGCGCTCGCCAAGCGCGCGGGCCTGCTGCACGACATCGGCAAGTCGATCGACCACGAGGTCGAGGGCTCCCACGTCCAGATCGGCGTGGACCTCGCCCGCAAATATAAGGAGAGCGAGGCCGTCATCCACGCGATCGAGGCGCATCACGGAGGCGTGGAGGCCAGGACCGTCATCGCCTGCATCGTTCAGGCGGCGGACACCATTTCGGCCGCCCGCCCCGGCGCGCGCCGCGAGAACGTCCAGAACTACATCAAGCGTCTGGAAAAGCTCGAGGAACTCACGAACTCCTTCAAGGGCGTCGACAGTTCCTACGCCATCCAGGCCGGCCGCGAGATACGCATCATGGTCAAGCCCGACGAGGTCTCGGAGGACGAAATGGTGCTGCTCGCGCGCGATATCGCCAAGAAGATCGAAGCTGAACTGGAGTACCCCGGCCAGATCAAGGTCAATCTCCTGCGCGAAACGCGGGCCGTGGAATACGCGAAATAATCTTCCGGCAAGACCCGCTTACAGCCGCACGGATTTTCCGTGCGGCTGTTTTTCTGCCCGCTTTTCGCGTGACAGGCGGCCCCTCTTCTGCTATAATGAAGAAAAACTGTAGTGGAGAAATCGAATTGCAAAACAGACACGTCGTTTCCGAAAAAATGCGCGAGGCCGCGGCCTCGGTGCTGCCTATCACGCTCATCGTCGCGCTGTTATGCTTCGCGCTCGTGCCGGTGAAAAGCGGGCTGATGCTCTCTTTTCTCATCGGCGCCGTGATGCTTATCGTCGGGATGGGCCTCTTTACGCTGGGCGTGGACATGTCGATGACGAAGATCGGCAGCCATATCGGCGCGCGGATGACGAAGTCACGGCGCCTGTGGCTCATTTTGCTTTTGAGCTTCGTGCTCGGCGCGGCCATCACCATGGCGGAGCCGGACTTACAGGTTTTAGCGGCCAACGTGCCGTCCATCGACCGCACCGCGCTCATCGTGACGGTCTCGGCCGGCGTCGGCTTTTTCCTGATGGTCTGTATGCTGCGCATCCTCTTCCGCATACCCCTGCGGCTGCTGCTCATCATTTTTTACGCGCTCGTCTTCCTTTTCGCCGCGCTCTCCGACGCATCTGACCTGCCGGTCGCCTTCGACGCCGGCGGCGTCACGACGGGGCCGATGACGGTGCCGTTCATCATCGCGCTCGGCGTCGGCGTCGCCTCTATCCGCAGCGACGCGAACGCCAAGGCCGACAGCTTCGGCCTTGTGGCGCTCTGCTCCATCGGCCCCGTCCTCGCCGTCATGGCGCTCAACGCTATCTACCGGACGGGCGGTTCGGCGGCCGCCGCCGTCACGCTGCCGGACGCGGCCGACACGACGGTCGATCTAAGCCTCTCCTACCTTCTCTCGTTCCCGGTTCATATGGCCGAGGTCGCGCTGGCGCTGCTGCCCATTTTCGCCTTTTTCCTGCTCTTTCAGGCGTTCTCGCTGAAGCTCTCCCGGCAGCCGTTCCTGCGTATCCTGATGGGCCTTCTATACGCCTACGCGGGGCTCGTCCTCTTCCTCACGGGCGTGAACGTCGGCTTCTCTCCTTTAGGCTACGTGCTCGGCGCGAAGCTGACGGAGGGGGCGCTCCTGTATCTTCTCATCCCGCTCTCCATGCTCATGGGCTGGTTCATCATCAACGCGGAGCCGGCCGTCCATGTGCTGACGAAGCAGGTCGAGGAGCTTTCCGCCGGCGCTATCTCCGCCCGCGTCATGCGCCTCTGCCTCTCCGTCGCCATCGCGGCCGCGTCGGGCCTCGCCATGGTGCGCGTTCTTACCGGCGTGTCGCTCCTGTGGTTTCTCGCGCCGGGCTATGTGATCGCGCTCGCGCTGTCGTTTTTCGTGCCGCGCACGTTCACGGCCATCGCCTTCGACTCCGGCGGCGTGGCCTCGGGACCGCTGACGGCGACCTTCATGCTGCCGCTCTCCATCGGCGCCTGCTCCGCCCTCGGGGGAAGCGTGATGACCGACGCCTTCGGGCTCGTCGCGCTCGTGGCGATGATGCCGCTCATCACCGTGCAGGCTTTAGGCGCGGTGAGCGTCCTGAAGGCGCGCAGGCGCGCGCCGGAGGCCGCGGCCGTCTACGGCGACAACGAGATCATCGAGCTCTGGGAGGTGGCGTGATGGAGCTTTACCTTGTCCTGTCCGTCATCGACCGCCCGAAGCACGGCGCACTGACGGCGCTCTACCGGAATGCCGGGGCAAAGCTCATCATGACGAAGCTCGCCCGCGGCACGGCAAAGAGCGAGCATCTCTCGGCCTACGACCTCGCCCCCACGGAAAAGGCCGTCGTCAGCGGAGTCCTCGGAGCCGCAGGCACGAAACAGCTCATGCGCGAGGCGCGTCAGAAGCTGTATATCGACATTCCCGGCAACGGCATCATGATGGCGCTGCCGCTGAAATCCGTCGCGGGAGGGAGCCTGCTCGCCTACCTCGCCGACGGGGAGAACGGAGGGAGACCCGCCATGCAATTTGAACACGAGCTGATCGTCATCATCCTAAACGAGGGCCACGCGGACGCCGTGATGGACGCGGCCCGGCGCGCCGGCGCGGGCGGCGGCACCATCCTGCACGCGAAGGGCACGGGCTCCGTCGGCAATGAACGCTTCTTAAACGTGTCGCTCGCCGACGAAAAGGACACGATCTACATCGTCGCGGAGACCGGCGAAAAAGCCGCCATCATGCGCGCGGTCAGCGAAAAGGCCGGTCCCGGCACGCCGGCCGGCGCGATCTGCTTTTCGCTCCCCATCTCCTCGGTCGTGGGCCTGCGCGCGAAGCCGGAGGAATAGCAGGCCGCCCCTTTTCGTCATTTTGCATTATGTTTTTATTAAAATTGCAAAAATTCAACATTTCGTTTGATACCTAACAATATGTTCAATGCGTAAAATACGTGAAATCAAGAAGTTTTTTGAGTAAAATCGCCGGTTTTCTGCGGAAAACCGGCGATTTTTTGTCCATTGATACAATTTTACAAAATTCACGTTTTTGCACTTGCAAAGTCAAAAACTTGCATGATATACTTTTTACAACAAAAGAAAAAACTTACGGGAGGTCACCGAACATGCTGGACAAAAGAATGACTGACAAGACCGTTACTTATCACATGCACGGCGAAGAGGTCGAGGTGCGCAAGACGGTCAAGATCGATATGAGCGACAAGGTGGCGCTCGTCACCGGCGGCGCGAGCGGCCTGGGGCTCGCCACTGCGATGCGCCTCCTGCTCAACGGCGCGAAGGTCGTCATCGCGGATTACAGCCCCAAGGTGCAGGAGGTCGCCGAGAGCATCGGCGCCGAGTGGATCCGCATGGACGTCACCAAGGAGGAGGAGGTGCAGGCCGCCGTCCAGAAGGCGGTGGACTGCTACGGCAAGCTGAACATCGCCGTCGCCAGCGCCGGTATCGGCGGCTCGAACTGCAATATCGCCGAGGAGACCTATGAAAACTGGATGAAGGTCAACGCCGTCGACTACACCGGCGTCATGCTCACCGACAAGTGCGCCATCAACCAGTTCCTCCGGCAGGGCACCGGCGGCGTCGTCATCAACATCGCGTCGATGTTCGGCCTCGTCGCCGTGCCGTCGAACGTCGCGTACTCCGCGGCCAAGGGCGGCGTCGTGAACATGACCAAGGCGGCCGGCACGGCCTTCGCCGATCAGGGCATCCGCGTCAACTGCGTCTGCCCCGGCGTCATCAACACCCCGCTCGTCCCGCAGAGCGAGAAGGACGCCTACGCCGCGCTCCATCCGTCGGGCCGTATCGGCGAGGACTGGGAGGTCGCGTCCATCATCGCCTTCCTGTGCAGCGATGACGCGCGCTTCATCACCGGCGCGGCGATACCCGTGGACGGCGGATACACGGGCGTGTAAAAACGCTCTGGCGGCTAACTCGGCGTATACAATCAAAAACCTCCGGCCGGGCCGGAGGTTTTTTTATTATACCATGACCGTAGGGCATGGTATAATGTGCCATGCGGCGTGTCCTCACGCCGCGGCTAAAATCCAGTATAATGATTGCAGCGCAATCATTATACCATGGTATAATTTGTCATGTTTTGCGCTTCCGTCCGCAGGACGGGAGCAAAACGACTGAAATCAAGTATAATAACTGCCGCGCAGTTATTATACCGCTTCTTCCAAACGCTCGATCCGCCGTTCATGATCTTCCAGCTTCTCTAAAATGATCTGCTGTCCCTCGGCCAGAAGATTGAATCTCGGCGTTACCTCGTTTTCGATGATGACGCTCACGCCCCGCATGATATCCTGCTTCTGCTCTTGCAGTTTGACGTCCATACTGCCCATGATACGGTTTTCCTGCTCATTCAGTTTGACGTCCATACTGCCCATGATACGGTTTTCCTGCTCATTCAGTTTGGCGTCCATACTGCCCATGATACGGTTTTCCTGCTCATTCAGCTTGGCGTCCACTCGCGCCATGATTCGGTCTTCCTGCGCTTCCAGCTTGGCGTCCACTCGCGCCATGATTCGGTCTTCCTGCGCTTCCAGCTTGGCGTCCACTCGCGCCATGATTCGGTCTTCCTGCGCGTTCAAAAGCTCGCCGATCGCCTGTAAATCCTTCGCGTCTAACAATCCCCACACCTCCCGTGCCGCTTTGTTTTTTATTGTACTATCCCGCGGGTTAGTTAGTCAATACTTGTTTAACGGCTTCCGCCCTCTTTTTATTCCACGTCCAGCGCCTTTCTGAACTGCGTCTCATAGAGCTCCGTATAGGTGCCGCCGGCCTTCACCAGCTCGGCGTGGACGCCGCGCTCCACGATCTCGCCGTCCTTCACGACGAGTATCTCGTCGGCGGCGAGGATGGTGGAAAGACGGTGCGCGATAAGGATGCTCGTGCGCGCCTCGATGATCGGGTCGATGGCCTCCTGTATCTTGCTCTCGGAGATGGAGTCGAGCGAGGCGGTCGCCTCGTCGAAGATGAGAAGCGCCGGGTCTTTAAGAAGCACGCGCGCGATGGAGACTCGCTGCTTCTCGCCGCCGGAGAGCTTGAGGCCGCGGTTGCCGACGAGCGTGTCGAGGCCCCGCTCCTGATTTTGGATAAAATCGTAGATATTGGCCTTCCGGCAGGCCGCGATCAGCTCCTCCTCCGTCGCGTCGGGATTGGCGTAGAGCAGGTTCTCGCGGATCGTCCCGTTAAAGAGATACGTCTCCTGACTGACGATACCGACGCTTGCGCGCAGGAAATCGAGGTCGAGCTGCCGCACGTCGACGCCGTCGAAGAGAACCTCGCCGCCCGTCACATCGTACAGACGGGGTATGAGATTGATCATCGTGCTCTTTCCGGAGCCGGAGGGGCCCACGATGGCGACGCTTTTGCCGGCCTCCAGCTTGAAGCTCACGTCCTTCAATATCTGCCGCTCGCCGTCGTAGGAGAAATCGACATGCCGGAACTCCACCTCGCCCGAGGCGGAGGCGGGCTTGACGGCGTCCGGCGCACTCTCGATCTCCACGGGCATGTCGTAATATTCGAAAAGCCGCGTGAAAAGCGCCATGGAGCGTATCCATTCCACCTGGATATTGAGCAGCGAATTGACCGGCCCGTACATCCGTCCCAAAAGCGCCACCAGCACGGTGATATCGCCGACGGTGAGCGTGGAATCGTACCGCATGATGAGTATGCCGCCCACGAGATAGAGGAGCATCGGCCCGACGCTCGAAAACGTCGTGATGAACATGAAAAACCAGCGGCCCGCCATGCTCTCGCGGATGTTCAGCCGGATCATGCGGCGGTTCACGTCGCGATAGCGGTCGTATTCGTACGTCTCCTTGCCGAAGAGCTTGACGAGGAGCTGGCCGCTCACCGACAGCGTCTCGTTTAAGATGCCGTTAATTTCGTCGTTACAGTCCTGCGCCTCCCTCGTGATCGTCCAGCGGGTCTTGCCGGCCCAGCGCGTCGGGATCACGAAAAGCGGTATGATGAGCATACCGACGGTCGCCAGCACCCAGTTCTCGCGGTACATGATGACGACGGCCGCGATCAAGGTGATGGCATTGGAGAGGATGGAGGTGAAGGTGCTGGAGATCACCTTCTCCACACCGGCAATATCCCCCGTCATGCGCGTGATGATGTCGCCCTGGTTATTGGAGGTGAAAAAGCGCTGGCTCATCCGCTGGAGGTGACGATACATCTCGTTTCGCATATCGAAGGTGATATGCTGGGCGATCCAGGTGTTCAAATAGCTCTCGCCTACGCCGATGAGCTTCGAGCCCAGCGTCACCGCGAGCGAAAGCAATATCAGTATGATAAGCGCGCGCAAATCGCGCCCGATAAGGCCGTCGTCGATGATGCGTCCCGTGAGGACGGACGGCAGCAGCCCGAGAACAGACGACACGACGATGCAGAAAAGCACCAGCGCAAGCTGCTTCCGATAGGGCTTTAAGTAAGATAAAATGCGCTTTAAAAGCGGGAGCGTCACCTTCGGCCGGTTCCGCTTCTCCTCTTCGGTCAGAAATCCCCGGGTCCCGTGTGCTCCTCCGGGCGGTGGCGGCATGGTCGTCCCTCCTCTTTATTCTCCGAAAAGCTGCGTGGAATAATACCGCTCCGCCGTGTCGGGCAGGATGGTGACGACCGTCTTGCCCGGTCCCAGTTTCTTGGCGAGCTTTATGGCGGCGGCGACGTTCGTGCCGCTGGAGATGCCGCACATAAGGCCCTCCTCGCGCGCGAGGCGCTTGGAGGTCTCGATCGCCTCGGCGTCCGTGACGACGTAGATATCGTCGTAAATATCCCGGTTGAGGATATCCGGGATGATGCCGTCGCCGATGCCCATCTGGATATGCGTGCCGATGGTGCCGCCGGCGAGGATGGCCGCGTTCTCCGGCTCGACCGCCCATATCTCAATCTCGGGGTACTGGGCGCGTAAAACCTCCCCGATGCCCGTCAGCGTCCCGCCGGTGCCGATGCCGCTGCAAAAGCCGTGGATCGGCCCCGCCACCTGCGCCATGATCTCCAGCGCGGTGTGCTTCTTATGCGCCATGGTGTTGTTCGGATTTTCAAACTGCTGCGGGATGAACACCTTCGGGTCCTTCTCGCGCATGCGGAGCGCCGTCTGGAGACATTCCTCGATGCACTTGCCGATATCGCCCGCGTCGTGGATGACGCGCACCTCCGCGCCGTAATGGCGCACCAGCTTCATCCGCTCCTCGCTGACGGAATCGGGCATGATGATGATCGTCCGATACCCGCGCACCGCGCCCACGAGGGCGAGGCCGATGCCCTGGTTGCCGCTCGTCGGCTCCACGATGATGGAGTCTTTGTCGATGAGCCCTTCCTTCTCGGCCTGATCGATCATATTGAGGGCCGTGCGCGTTTTGATGGAGCCGCCGACGTTCAGCGCCTCCACCTTGACGAGCACCTCGGCGCTGTCCGGCTCCGGCATCTTCCGGAGCCGCACGATCGGCGTCTGGCCGACCGCCTCGAGTATGTTGTTATAAACCACGAAAGCTATCTCTCCTTGCTTCCCTTAATATGGAAATCAGTATACACGGTTTCCGGCGCGCTTGCAAGTATCCTGTGGCGGACCGGTCCCCGGCGCTCCTCACCGGATCGCCTCCAGGACCGCCCGCGGGATATAGCGCGACACGTCGCGCCCGTAGGCCATCAGCTCGCGCACCATGGACGACGACACCGCCACGTTCTCCGCGCGAAAGTACACATATTCGAGATGCGGGTCGATCAGCTTGTTGACCTCCGCGATGTTTTCCTCGTAATTATAGTCCATGCTGTTGCGCAGGCCGCGCACCATGTAGCCGATATCGTTGTTCTTGGTGAATTCGGCGATGAGGCCCTCGTACACGCGGACCTCGCAGTTGTCGATCCCCTCGTCGCGCAGGACGTTTTCGATGGCCGTTTTCATCTGCTCGCTGCCGTGCGTGCGCTTTTTGCTGGCGTTCACGCCGATGACGATATATACCTTGTCGAAGAGCGCCGCGCTCTTCCTGACGATATCCAGATGCCCGTTGGTGAACGGGTCGAACGAGCCGGGATAAATGGCTCTTCCGCTCATGCTTCTTCCCTCCGTTACTCTTTTTATATCCTCTCCCACAGGAGCGTGTTGTCCTCGAAAAACGCCCGCAGGCGTCCCTCTCCGGTAAGCCACGTGAGATACGAGCGCACCGTGCTGCCGACGAGCGCGTGCTGCTCAAACGTCATCGCAAGGCCATACGCCGTGAAAAGCGAGCGCAGGAGCTGCTCGAAGGATTGAGGCTCGCGGCAGCTCTCCGTGATCCGCTCCCCGATCTCCAGCGTCCTGTCGATATTGAGCTGCGCGAGGCTTTCGACGCTTTCCGCCGCCTCCGCGTGCGACGGGACGAACAGGCGCGCCTGCATCGTTTTGACCTTTTTTAGCGTCTCCAGATGCGCCTTCACGTCCACGAGAAAGCCGATGCCGTACTTCTCCATCGTCTCGCGGCTCGAAAGGCAGTCGGCCAAATACACCGTGTCGTCCGCCGTGCGGTAGCCCGCCATGTCGAAGGCATGCCCCGGCAGCGGGATGACCTCCCAGCCCTCCGGAAGAGATTCCGGCGTAAGCTCCCTGACGGCGCTTTCCGGCGCCATGAGGAATTTGTGCCGCAGCTCCGCCGGCGGGAAGCCTCCGTAGAGGAAGGCCGGCTCCAAAAGCGGGCGGCGGGTGAAGTCGTACTCCAGCCCCGGCGCGAAGATATCGCACCCCGTCTGCCCCTGCAAATAGCGGTTGCCGCCGATATGGTCGGCGTGGGAGTGGGTGTTGTAGACGGCGCGGAGTGTCCATCTCTGCGCCTCCAAATGGTTTCTCACCTTCTTGCCCGCGCTCGCGTCGCCGCCGCTGTCGATGAGGACGGCCTGGTCCTCCCCGGTGAGGACCAGGCCGATCTTCGCCGGGCTCTGTATGTAATAGTCGCGCTCCGTCAGCTTTATCAGTTCGTACATATACGGCGTTCCCCCTCAATATGCGGAAAACATTTTCTGTATCTCGGCGCGGTCCGTCGTTTTGGTCAGCGCCAGCCGCAGCAGGATGGCGGCTTTCTGCGGCGAGAGGTTGTCGGCGGCGATCGTCCGGCTGCAGAGCAGATTTTCCGGCAGGATGATGCCGTCGTCTATGCGGGAGCTGACGACGACCGGCACGGAAAGGCTCTCGATGGCCGTCTTGTACTTCCGGCTGTACTCTCCCGCGCCCGCGCCCGCGATGACGACGCCGTCGGCGTGCGCCGCGGCATAGGTCAAAAGCGCCGGGTCGGCGTCCACGGCGAAATAGAGGATGGATACCTTCGGCAGCTCATGGAGGCCCGAGACGTCGAATTCCGACGCCGCCGTATGGCGCTTTCCGGGCGTCTCATAGAGATAGACGCTGCCGTCCCGCACCACGCCGATGGCGCCCAGCTCCCCGGCCGCGATGGCCGAGACGTGGTAGGTGCTGGTCTTCGTCACCGAGCGGGCCGTGTAGATGCGGTCGGAAAAAACGGCCAGCACGCCCTTGCCACGCGCCTCCTTCGACGCCGCCGTACAGACCGCCTCGTATAAATTCATCGGTCCGTCCGCCGACATGGCGGTGGCCGGGCGCATGGAGCCGGTCAGCACCACGGGCTTGTCGGTCTTCACCGTCAGGTTCAGGAAATACGCCGTCTCCTCCAGCGTGTCCGTGCCGTGCGTGACGACGAAGCCGGCCACGTCCGGGTCTTTCGCCATGCGATTGATGGTCTCCGCGAGGGAGAGCCAGATCGTGTCCGTAATATCGTCGGAATTCACGTTGCAGACCTGAATGGCCTCCACCGGGGCGACGCTCTCCAGGGCGGGCACGTCGCGAATAAGCTCCGCCGCCGTCAGCGCGCCGGGCTGATAGCCGGCCGTCTTGCCGGTTTTCCCCACGCCCGCGATCGTGCCGCCGGTCGCCAGGATGACGACCCGGCCCGCGCCGCCCGAGAGGAAAAAGCGGCAGAGCCTCTCCCGGTAATCCGGCGCCGTGTCGAACGCCGCGTGGCCGTACCCCGTGTACAGATAAAGGCGAAAGCCCGGCACGCTGTCCAGCTTTTCGGCTATCTCCATGGTGGCGTCCGAATCGAGGACGGCGTCCTCGAACGCGCCGATCACCAGAACGGGGCAGCGAATCTTGTTCAGCTCGTCGACGACGCTGAAATCCTTCGTGCCCTCCAGCAACGTGATGAACCGCTCCAGCTCGGCGTCCGTCGCGCGCTCTCCCTCGGATATCAGCGTCGCTTCGGCCTTCCGGAAGACCTCCGGCGGGTAGATCACGCGCCCGAACTCCAGCATCAGCCCGACCCTGTCCCCGTCTTTTGCCAGACGGATCCAGCGGTCGAAGATATCGTTCTCCGCCGGCCTCATGCGGGCGGTCGTGGAGCCCAGCGCCAGCTTCCGCACCAGCTCCGGATGCTCGATGGCCATTACCAGCGCGATCATGCCGCCCTGCGAAGCGCCGAAAAGGCAGACGTCATGCAAGCCGAGCGCGCGGAACGCCTCTGCCGTGTCCCGCGCCATGTCGCGCACGGTATACACGGGCGGCAGTTCGGTGCGGCGGTCGAAGACGTAAACGGTAAAGTCCTCCGCCAGCACGTCGTAGGCCGCCGCCACGGCGTCGGCCGCGCCCATCACGCTGCGGACGCTGACGCCCGGCAGGATGACGCACGTCCTCTCTCCCCGGCCGAAGCGAAAATATTCCATCGTAAAGGCGTCGGTGCGCACTCTTTCGATCGGTATGCTCACGGCTCTCTCCCCTCCCGCGGCTGTCATTTCTTCCTCTTCGGCGGCGGCAGCTCGGCGGCCACGGCCGCAAACAGGCCGCAGAGAAATTCTCCGTCGTCCACATCCTGCACCAGCAGCATGTCCTTCGCGCCCTCATAGGGCTTTTCCGGCGGCGCAGACGGCATGAGCCTCCGCGCGGCGTCGGCGGGCTTTATGAGCAGCCGGTCGTCATAGATCCCGCCCACGAGCTTCCCGCCGACATAGAGGACGTACTCCCCCATCATGGGACGGTACGTCACGTTTTCCAGAGCGGAAAGCTGCTCCAATATAAAATCCAAATATGCTTTATCGGACGCCATGGCCCTTTTCCTTTCTGTTCAGGTTCTCCCGCGCGGCGGGGGCGTTATCGAGGACCGCGCCGACGGTCGGGCACGTCTCCATGCCGGGACAGTCGCCGCACGTCGTCACGCCCTTTTGCAGCGCACACTTACGGATAGGGCAGAGGCTGTCGCAATATACGGTCTTGACGCCGTCGGCGCGGCAGCCCTCGCAGTTTATGTGCTTCGGCAGGATGAGCACGCCGTTCAGCTCCGACCAGCGCTTTGCGGTCTTCTCGCGCAGCGCCTGATCGTCGCGGACCGTCGCCAGATAGGCGTCGCACTGCTCGCAGTCCAGCCCGCAGTAAGCTATCCTGTTATCCATCATCCTTCTCCTTTCACAGCGCGCCGCCTCCCAGAGGTCATACCGTCGAGGCCGCGGCCCCGTTTTATACGACGGCGTATCCTTTTTCGGCGAGCGCAGCCAGCGCCCGCTCAAAATTTTCTTTTTTCACGAGGATATAATCCGTATTGTACGTGGAAACGGCGAAAATTCCGATCTTCTGTTCCGCCAGCACACCGGACAGCTCGGCAAGTATCCCGACGAGGGAAAAATCCAGCACGCCCTGTATGCGAAAGCCCCGCCAGCCGTCGTCGCGGTCGGTGGTATCGGCGGGCGTATCCTCCGTTTTGCACACCAGCGACAGCTCCTCGTCGGTCTTCCCGATAAAATAGAAATCCGCCTCAAAGCGGATGCTCTCCGCCGACACGACCTTGCATATGGTCAGGTCATAGGGCAGCTTCTTCAGCTCCATAGCGTTCTCCTTTTTTATGCTCTCCCGCGGCTTTGAGGGCGCCCGTCAAAGCCGCCCCCGAAACCGCTCGCTGTAATAGTCATGACCGCAATGAGGGCATTTGGGGCAGTCAAAATCATGCTCAAAGCCGCATTGGGGGCAGGCGCGCTGCGGCGTTTCCGCGGGCAGTTCGGCTTTTTCGGAATTGAAAAATTCCATTTTCCCGCAGCTCGGGCACTGGTAAATCACGACCTCCAGCGCCCCGGAAAAAATATTGGACCAGACCCCGGTAAAAAAGCCCGTTTTACCGAGCTGGAGCTGCTCGGAGCCCAGAAATCGCATCGGCGAACCGCAGCGCAGACATTCCATCCCTTTTCCCTCCCGTTGATCGAACGTTATGCCTTTGTCATCATACTACCGTCTCCACATGGCACGAGTCGTGCTTCTACATAATCATACATCGGGCACGCGCATCCACTTTGCGAAAAATACTATTTTTCTCGCGCAGGGGAACATGTCGGCGTTATTTTACGGTCACGGGAACATGTCGAGAAACTGATTTTTATAAGTCCTCGCTTCTCGCTACGCTGTAAAGAGTTACTCCTTCCGGCCTGAAATCCATCTGGACCTCCCAGAACTCAACGCCTGCCGCTGCCGCAGCTGTGAAGGTTTGCGACACCTCTTCATAGTGCGTTGACCTGAGCCTTTCCTTCTTTTCTGTTATACGGTACTGAAAGACCTGCAGAAATACAGCCTTCTCATGATCCTGAAGTGATCCGGCAAGCTCCTTCAGGTGCTTTACCATCCTGTCTGTTGATGAAAACGGCTTTGGCGGAAGCGTCTTAATGTTCTTTCCGTATTTTACATTTATCGTTGTCAGCGGAGTCTTTACTTCCAGATATGTGTCTCCGACTTTGAAATCCAGCTTGGATATTCCCAGATTCACTTCTCGCTGAACTCTGTCGAAATCCGAAACGATCTCGTCCAGCTCGTGCTCGTTAAAGAAGTACTCTACCAGCTTGTTTGAAAGGATCTGATTAATACCTACCCAGTTCTCGTCATCGGAAAGAAGCACTGCCTCGATATCGTATTTCAGCTTGCGCTTCGGGTCGTCATGATATGACAAGAGACACGGCAGATTTTTATTCTCCACATCGCCGATGCGATTCGTCGTCGGAATATGAGCAATCAGTTCTTCTCCGTCTATATCCACCAAAGCAGTGAACTGACTTTTTCTTTTTAACATCGTTCCCTTGATCAAAGCCTTCTCAAATAAATATGTGCTCATTTCTTCACCACGATGGTCAGCATGACCAGATCTTCTTCTCCCGTATTGACGATAGAGTGCTCAGATCCTTGGAGACAGATGTGCATAACCCCCGGCCTCAGATCTTCCTCTACGCCGTCACAGAACGCTTTGCCTATACCACTGATGATATAGTTCATGTCATCTCCGGACTCCTGCTTATGAGTCCCGATGCTTCCGCCCGGATGGATCACTGTTGGAATGATACGGTATGATTCATCGTTATACATACGGGCACTCATCATGCCGGTGCCGTTATTCATCCCCGGAAATGTTACAGAATCTATCTCGTTGAAATCTATGCGCATGAATCTTTACCTCCAAAAACCTGAACTATCACGCTGACATCTAAACCACAGCCACAACTCGTTGTTATCCAAATCACTAACTCAACCCTACCGCAAAAACATCTAAACCACTCACTCAACCCGCCGACATCTAAACGGCCTACTCAACCCTCCGACCAGAGTGATTGATATGTTCTGATAGAGCGATTTTTGAGGCCTGATCCGATTCCTGCCGCTGACAGGCAGATGCCAGAAAAGCCCGGAAATACGGCACTTTTTCGGCGGTCAGTCCTTAACCCGTGACATCAATACTACCGTCTCGACGTGCGCGCATCTTGGGAACATGTCCACCGCGCAGGCGCGCGAGGCGCGGTAGCCCGCCTCGGAAAACAGCTTTATATCGCGCGCGAGGGTAGCGGGGTCGCAGGAGACGTAGACGACCTTTCCCGGCGACATGGCGGCGATCGCCCCGATGACCTCCGGGGCGAGGCCCTTTCGCGGCGGGTCGACGGTCACGATATCCGGCCGCAGACCGCGGCGCGCGAGCGTTTCCGCCGCCTCGGAGGCGTCCGCGCAGAGAAATTCCGCGTTGGATATCCCGTTTTTGCGCGCGTTTTCGCGGGCGTCGCGCACGGCGTCCTCCACGATCTCTGCGCCGATGACGCGCCCCGCCCGCTTTGCGAGGCAGAGCGTGATCGTCCCCGCGCCGCAGTAGAGGTCGAGCGCCGTCTCCTTTCCCGTGAGCAGAGCGAAGTCGAGCGCCTTTAAGTAGAGCTTTTCCGCCTGCGCCCGGTTCACCTGATAAAACGAGCGCGGCGAGAGCGAAAAGGTAAGGCCGCAGAGCGTATCCTCCAGCCGGTCTTTGCCCCAGAGGGCGGTAAAGCCGCCGTCGAACACCGCGTTGCCGCGCCTCCCGTTCACATTCTGCAAAATACCCGCCGCCTCCGGGCACGCCTCGCGCACGGCGGAGACGAGCTTTTCCGCGTGCGGAAGGTCACGTATGGCCGTCACGACGGCGATGAGCGCCTCGCCCTTTTCGTTCGTGCGGCAGAAGACGCGGCGGATAAGCCCCTCGCCCGTCGCCTCGTCGTAGGCCGGGACGACGTTTTCCGCCATATAGCGGCAGACGGCCCCGGCGGCCCGCGCCGACGCCTCCGTCTGGATGAGGCAGCGTTTTCCCGGGACGATATCGTGGCTGCGCGGGCGGTAAAAGCCGAAGCAGGGCGCGCCGTCCTTCTCCCCGACGGCGTAGACGGCCTTGTTGCGGTAGCCGTCCGTTTTTCCGGCGGGGACGATCTCCTCCACCGTAAGGTCCGCGCCGCCGATGCGCCGCAGCGCGTCCTGCACGCGCTGCTTTTTGATGCGAAGCTCCTCTTCGTAGCTCATATGCAGCAGGTCGCACCCGCCGCAGATGCCAAACAAAGGGCACGGCGGCTCGCGCCGCTCCGGCGAGGGCTCCAAAAGGCGTTCTATCTTCGCCCAGACGGCCGTTTTGGTGCTTTTCAGGATGCGTATCTCGCACGTCTCCCCCTCGAGCGCGCGCCGGACGAAAACGGCCCGGCCGCCGATGCGCGCGACGCCGTCGCCGCCGGAGGCGCTCCCTTCGATGCGCACGGTATACAGTTCGTTTTTCAAAAGCTCGCTCATGGCGACCCTCTCCGCTGTTTTTCTATATATTGTAGCATACTCCCGCGCAAAAAAACACCTTGACAGCCCCATAATTCTCCTTTACGATGAGAAAAAACATATCGGAGGTGATCCGTTTTGAAAAAGCTCCTTTGCCTGCTGCTGGCGCTCTGCGCGGTTTGCACTCTCTGCGCCTGCTCGCACATACACGTCCGAGACGACCCCGCGCCGAAATTCGAGGGGACCTTCACCGGCAAGGTCGTCGATAAGCGCGACAATACGCTTCTCATCGTGAACTGGGCCGAGGACGCCCGGGACGAGGACGCCGGCCTCTACTTTGCGCCGACGAAGAGCGCCCCGGAGATAGCCGTCGGCGACGTGATCGAGGTCGGTTACAGCGGACTCATCTTTGAGACGTTCCCCTCCGAGCTCGGCGGCGTCAAGGCCGCCGAGGTGCTGTCGCAGTCGCCGGACACGGCGGGCCTTTACCGGGAGGCGTTCCGCGCCCTGTGGGAAACGGAGCCGGGCCTCAATGAGGGCGTCACGGAGCTGGCGTTCGACTTTGCCGCCGCGCCGGACATGACGCCGGGCGAGAAGCGCGCCGTCGCCTACCTCTGCGGCAGCGAATTGGCCGGCTGCTTCGGCCAACTCGGCTCCTTATCGGAGCTCCGGCCCGACGAGCCGGAAGCGTGGATGGTCATGGAGGCGTCCGGCGTGGCGGAGACCGGGGACGGTTTCACCTTCACGGTGACGAAGCGCCCGCTCGCCGGCGCGGCGTCCGCGTCGCTCGCGGACTGCACCGCCAAAAAAGACGGAAACGGCTATGTTTTCACAGCGGGCACGCTCGAAACGGAAGACTGAAAAGGGAGCGCCGCAAGAGCAGCGCTCCCGTGAAATGCCCGCCTTGAAGGCGTGAAATCCCGTCCGCGGGGATGATAAAACAGGGGCTGCCGCAAAAATTTTGCGGCAGCCCCTGTTTTTTTGGTCAGATCTGTTATACCCGGCGAAGCGGGTCTCGCGGAAATGATTTACGCGACGAGTTCCTTGGCCTTCTGCGCGGCGGCGCCTGCGTCGGGGGTATAGGCGTCGGCGCCTATCTCGTCGGCAAACGCCTGGGTGATCGGCGCGCCGCCGACCATGATCTTTACCTGCTCGCGCAGACCCGCGTCCGCAATGGCCTGGACCGTGCCTCGCATGGCGTCCATCGTCGTCGTCAGCAGTGCGGAGACGCCGATCAGGTGGCAGTCGGGGTTGGCTTTTATCGCATCCACGAATTTTTCGGCCGACACGTCCACGCCGAGGTCGATGACCTCGAAGCCGGCGCTCTCGACCATGAGCGCGACGAGATTTTTGCCGATGTCGTGCAGGTCGCCGGCGACGGTGCCTATGATGAACTTGCCGGACGCGCCGATCTCGCCGCTCCCTAAATACGGCTTGAGCACCGCGACGCCCTTTTTCATCGTCAGCGCGGCCACGAGCATCTCCGGCACGAAAACCTCGTTGCGCTGGAATTTTTCCCCGATCACGCCCATGGAATCCACCATCGCGTCCAGTATCTCCTGGGCGGCGGCGCCTCCCTCGAGCGCCTCGTTCACCGCGCTGCCTATAAGCTTCAGCTTGCCCGTTTCCACCGCGGTCTTTACATCGGAAAGTGCCATGCTTTATATCCTCCTTGTGTCACTGTCTCATACCGTCTCCGGCTTTATTCTTTCGGCCGCCTCGGCCACATGCGCGGCGAGCACGGCCGCCGTCACCGTCCCCACGCCGCCCGGCACGGGCGTAAAGGCGCCCGTCAGCTCCGCCGCGTCGGGATCGACGTCGCCGCAGAGCTTCTGCTTCTTTTCGCTCCAGCTCATGCCGACGTCCAGCACCACCTGCCCCTTGGACAGATGCTCTCTCCCCACGCTCTCCGGGCGGCCCGTGGCCGCCACCACGATATCGGCGGCGCGGCAGAGGGCGGGGATATCCGCCGTTTTGGAATGGCAGACCGTCACCGTCGCGTCGGCGGCCAGCAGCATCGCGGCGATGGGCCGCCCGATGACAAGGCTCCGGCCTAAAACGACGGCTCTTTTCCCCGCTACAGGCACGCCGTAATGGCGCAGTATCTCCATACAGCTTCGCGCGGTGCAGGGCGGGAAGCCCGCGCCGCTGCCGGTGAAAACGCCGGCGAGCGAAACGCCCGTCACGCCGTCAACGTCCTTTTCGGGCGCGAGGGCGCCCACGGCCGCCTTTTCATCGAGGCCCTCCGGCAGAGGGCGCAGGAGCAGGATGCCGTGTACGGTATCGTCGGCGTTGAGACGTTCTATCGCCTCCGTCAGCGCCTCCTGCGAGGCTCCCGCGGGAAGCGTGACCCGCCTGACGGCGATGCCCAGCGCCGCGCAGCGCCTTTCCGCCGACTGCTCGTAGGCGATATCGTCCGGCCTCACGCCGACGCGCAGGATGGCCAAACCCGGCACGATCCCTCGCGTCGACAGCCCCGCGACAGCCGCCGCCGTCTTTTCGTTCAGCGCGGCCGCGACCGGCGCGCCGCGCAGCTTTTCCGACATAGGTCGATGCCTCCCGACTGGGGCTTTCTCCCCATTTTCTATGAAATATAGTATCAATGCAGGTTTCGCTTGTCAATACCCGTCCGCTGTCAAAAAAATGAGCAGTCCGGTCATTTTTTATCGACGCTCCCGCGTCCCGGCTATGGCAAACGCGGCGCGAAGGCGTTATAATAGAGAAAAAAGAACGGGAGGGACGGACCTATGGCGATCCTGCGAACGCCCGACGGTGAAAGGGCGCTTCCCTTCGGCGGGGAAAGGCAGCTCGTATCCGACGCGCTGCGCGCCTGCGGGGCCGCGCTCGACATGCCCTGTTCCGGGCAGGGGAAGTGCGGCAAATGCCGCGTCCGCTGCTCCGGCAGTCTCTCACCCGTGACGGCGCGCGAGCGGGAAAAGCTGACGGAGAAAGAGCTCGCCTCCGGCGTCCGCCTCGCCTGCTGCGCGTATCTTACGGGCGACGACGCCGTTATCACGCTCGCGGAAACGGCCGGCATCGACGCCGTGACCGAGGGGGAGAGCATCGCCTTTGAGCGCGACCCGCTGGGGAAAAAGCTCGGCCTCGCCGCCGACATCGGCACGACGACCGTCGCCGCTTACCTCTATGACCTCGGCACGGGCGCGCGTCTCGGCGAGGCTGCGGTCAAAAACCCGCAGTCGTCCTTCGGCGCGGACGTCGTCTCGCGCCAGCGGCACTCGCTCGGCGGCGGCGCGGCGGCGCTTAAAGACGCCGTGCGCGGCTGTCTTGCCTCGCTCGCCGGGGAGCTATGCGCCGGCGCCTTAAAAACCATCGCCGATATCGACGCCGCCGTCCTCACGGGCAATACGACGATGCTGTACCTTCTCATGGGCTATGACGTCGCGGACATCGCCGCAGCGCCCTTTGAGGCCGCGCACCTCTTCGGGGACTTCGTGGACGCGGGAGGGCTGCTGCCGGGCTTTTCGGAAAGCTGCCGCGTCTATCTGCCGCCGTGCATCTCCGCCTATGTGGGCGCGGATATCACCTGCGCCATTTTGAGCTCCGGCATGACGCGGAGGGAGGGCCCCGTCCTGCTCGCGGATATCGGGACGAACGGCGAGCTCGCCCTCTTTTCCGGCGGAAAACTTCTCTGCTGCTCGACGGCGGCCGGGCCAGCCTTTGAGGGCGCGGGCATCGCGTGCGGCAGCACCGCGCTGCCGGGGGCCGTCGACCGCGTGAGCGTGGAAAACGGAGACATGCGCGTCCACACCATCGGGGAAAAGCCCGCCGCCTCGCTCTGCGGCTCCGGCCTGCTCGACGCCGCGGCCGCGCTGCTGGAGACGGGCCTGCTCGACGAAAGCGGGCGGCTCCGGGAAGAGCGCGTCTTCCTCGGCGGCACGGATGTCTATATCACGCAAGGCGACGTGCGGAACGTCCAGCTCGCGAAGGCCGCCGTCCGCGCGGGGATAGAAACGCTCCTGCTGCGGGCCGGTCTCACGGGCGGCCCGATCCCCGAGCTGCTGATAGCCGGCGGCTTCGGCAGCCGTCTGCGCCCCGGGAGCGCGGCGCGGATCGGCCTGATACCGGCGTCGATGCTGCCGCGCTGCGCCGCCATCGGCAACGCGGCGGGAAGCGGCGCGGCGGCCATCCTGCTCTCGCGCGCGGCGCTTAAACGGTGCCGCGAGATCGTCCGCGCCGCCGAGACCGTCGAGCTGGCCTCCAGCCCGACATTCTCCGAATTTTTCATCGAACAGATGCTTTTTGAACAGGAGGACGCCACATGACAACGGAAAAGGTGATACAGGCGGCGCTGGAGGCCGGCTTCACGGCCGCCTTTCCCCTTGACCCCGGCAAGCTGCGTTTCCTGCCGGCGGTGCGCGACATGTGCGCCGACGGGCGCTGCGGGAACTACAACAGGAGCTGGAGCTGCCCGCCCGCCTGCGGGACGCTGGAGGAGAGCGCCGCGCGGGCGAAGCGGTATCCCTTCGGCGTACTCCTGCAAACGACGGTCACGCTCTCGGACCCCTTCGATTACGAGGGCATGGAGGCCGCCGGAATAAAGCACAAGGCGAGCTTTGAAAAGTTCACCGACTTCATGAGAAATTCCTTTCCCGACGTCCTGCCTATGGGCGCGGGCGGCTGCCGTCTCTGTAAAACATGCACCTATCCGGATTCGCCCTGCCGCTTCCCCGAGCGCATGACCGTCTCCATGGAGGCATACGGGCTGCTCGTCTCCGACGTGTGCGCCGACTGCGGCGCGCCCTATTACTACGGCTCCGGCACGATGACCTTCGCCGCCTGCGTCCTCTACCGCGAGCCGGACTTTAAGAGCAAGCAGAACCGCGTCTCCCCCTGCGTTTTTGAGGGACGCCCGGCGGTCCGGAAGGTTTTTTCGGCCCCCGGCCGGCTGGAGACGGAAGCGGCGGCCATAGAGGCCCTGCGCGCCGGCGGCGCGGCCGTGCCGGAGACGCTCGGAAGCGCCGACGGCGCTATGATCTATGAGCGCATAGACGGCCCCACGCTGCTGGAGGCGCTGGAGAGCGGCCGCTTCACCGACGAGGCGGCGGAAAGCCTCGCCGCCTGGCTCGTCCGCTGCCGTATATCGCTGGAGCGCGCCTTTACGCAGCCCACGATCCTCGGCGATATCCATCTGGCGAATTTTATCCTGCACGACGGCCGCGTGTACGGCGTCGACTTTGAGGAATGCCGCCCCGGTATTTTCGAGGAGGACGTGGGGAGGCTGCTCGCCTATATCGTAACGTATGAGCCCGCCTTCTCCGACTACGAGCTCGCGGCGGCCCAGGCCCTGCTCGGCGCGCTCCGCAAGCGAACGGAACTGGACGACAGGGCTCTGATCGCCGCGCTCGACGACGCCTTCGCGCTCCTCTTTGAGCGAAGGGGCGTGACGGGGCGGGATGACGATGTGCTGCGCGTCAAAAAGGCGCTGGGCCTCGTCTGAATTTACCCGCTCGGGAAACCGCAAGCTCCCGCCGGAAATGCTGTAAAAACAGTATTTCCGGCGGGAGATCTTTTTTTTGCGGGGAAGGGTCGAGATATGGCATACCTGACCTCATTTGAAACGCGATTATGCGTCAAGATATAGGCGCCGTCTGTTTTGGCTTGACAAGCCGAAACGTCTATGATAGACTTAATAATAAAGAAAAATGATTATTAAAATAAAGAAATACATTTTTCTGACAAAAAAATAACGCATTTTCTGGAAAAGTCGGCAGACAAAACACGGCTTTGTGAAGAGGCAGTCCAAAAGGCAGTGCTGAATGATATAGGGAGGAGAAAAAGCCTATGAAAAGGAAAATCGGAAAGATTCTTGCGCTGATTCTGGCATTGGCCATGGCGGCCGCCGCGGCGGGATGTCAGGATCAGACGCAGCAGGAAACGGGCGCGGATACGCCGCCTCCCGGGGGCTCTTCAGCGCCGGCAGAGGGGAGCCCCGAGCCAATGGAGCTGGTTTTTGCCACGCATCTGCCGGAAACGGCGATCGACGGCGCTTCGCTCAAATACTTTTTTGAGGAAGTCACCAAAGAGACCGGCGGTCTGCTGACGTTTGACTGCTCCTTCGCCGGGGCGCTGGTCAGCGCGACGAACTCACTGGAAGCCGTTTCCAAAGGGCTGGTCGATATTGCCTTCGTGCCCGAGGGCTTCTTCGAGACGCAGTTCTACCCGACCTTCGTGGCGACCATACCCTACACCACCACGTCCGAGTGGGTCACGAACAAGGCGCTGCACGAGATGTTCGAGACCTACGAGCCCTTCCGGCAGATGTGCGACGAACAGGGCGTCGTCAACCTCGGCGTCGTCGCCCCCAGCGAGCTTTCCATGTGCTCCAGCAAAAAGATCGAGACGCTGGAGGACCTGTCCGGCGTGAAGATCCGCGCCATGGGAGCCGTCAATGCCGACATGACCAAGCTGGGCGCCACCCCGGTCGGCCTTCAGGCGAGCGAGATATATGAGGCGCTGGAGAGGAAGACCGTCAACGCGGCGACGGGCCTCCCTGTGACGCTGGCGGTGTCTTTCAAATTGCAGGAGATAGCCGATTATTTCATCTTCACCGGCTACGGCATGTACACCACCTCCAGCATCTACATGAACAAGGAGGTCTATAACGGGCTGCCCGAGGCTTATAAACAGGCGTTCCGGACCGTCTACGACCGGTTCGTGGACGAATACTCCAGTGAGGCGTGGATGGGCGGCGCGCTGAAAGACAGCGTAAAGGCCATCGAGGAGGCCGGAAGCGAGATCATCGTCCTCTCCGCCGAGGAGCGCGCGCGGTGGGCCGAGAAGCTCGCCGACGACACGAAAGAGTTTGTGGAGACGGCCGACTCTTACGGCTATAACGGGCAGGAGATACTGGAGACCTACCAGGCGCTGGTCGAAAAGTATGCCCCTGACGATATCGCCTATCAGCTTTATTCATAAGTACGAGCCGGCTGTGCGGGGGACTTTGGGAGGTCCCCCGCTTTTTCCCAGAAAAGGAGGAGGCGTATGAAGCTCTTACGAAAAGTATCCGATGTGTTCGGCGTTCTCTCCGCAATACTGATGGTGCTGATATGGCTGCTGATGACGGCCGAGGTGGCGGCGCGGAACATTTTCAAATCGCCCATACTCGGTGCCAGCGAGATAGCCGTTTACCTGTACGTCACGGCGGCCTATTTCGGCTTTTCCTACGCCCAGAAGGAAAAAGCGCATATCTGTGTCGATATCCTGCATGACAGGCTCGGCGACAAGGCCTGGCGCGTGATGCGCCTGATCGCGCTGGTTTTCTGCGATCTTCTCTTCGCCTGCTTCGCGTACTGCATCTGGAAAGCCTTCGCCGCGTCCTGGAGCATCAGGGAGATACAGCTTTCCGCCATGAAGATGCCGGTCTATGTGCTGAAGTTCACGATCTCGGTCGGCGTCACCGTCATGCTCTTACAACTGGTACTGGATACGGTCGACGCGGCGGCGGCGCTGCGCCCCGGAAGACTTGGCAGCCGCGGAGAGGAGCGCCTATGAGCCCGCTGATGATCGGTCTGGCCGCCTTCATCGCGCTCATCATCCTGCTGCTGATCCGCGTTCCCATCGGCGTATCCATGTTGATCGTGGGCGCCGGCGGTCTGCTGCTGGTCAAGGGCGGGATGCTGGCGGAATACGCGCTCTCCACCACGCCGTACAGCGCCATTTCCTCGTTCAGTCTGGTCGCCATACCGCTGTTCGTGCTCATGGGGAACCTGGCCAACGCGGCGGGCGTCACGACGGAACTCTATGACACCGGATATAAGCTTCTGGGGAGGCTCCCCGGCGGACTGGGCATGGCGACGGTGTTCGCCTGCGCCGGATTTGCCGCTACGACGGGCTCCTCGGTCGGCATGGTTGCGGCCATGACCCGCATCGCGCTGCCCGAGATGGACCGCTACGGCTACGACCGGCGGTTGAGTCTCGGCACCATCGCGGGGGCCGGCACGCTCGGCATCCTTATCCCTCCCTCTATTCCGGCTGTCATGTACGCCATCACGACCGAGCAGTCGGTGGGGCGTATCCTGCTGGGCGGGGTGATCCCCGGCCTTATTATGGCGGTAGCCATGTTTGCTTATCTCGGCATACGGTGCGCGCTCAACCCAAGACTTGCCGCCGTATCCGCCGAGCGCGTCCCTTTCCGGGAAAAGTTAAAGTCCCTGAAGGGCGTGTGGGCGATCGTGGTCCTCTTCGGCGGCGTCATCGGCTCCATCTACCTCGGGTGGGCCACGGCGACCGAAGCGGCGGCCGTCGGCTGTCTCGGCGCCGTCGTCATCGCCGCCGTCAAGGGGAACCTCAACCCGGCGGCGCTGAAATCCGCGCTGAAGGACACGGTCAAAACGACCTGTATGATCATGCTCATTTCCGTCGGGGCCACGGTGTTCCAGCTTTTTCTGACCCGCTGCGGCTTCGCCACGGCCTTTTCGGGGCTGTTCATCGGCGCCTCCATGGGAAAAATGACGACGGTCATCCTGATGCTGCTGATCTACATACCGCTCGGCATGTTTTTTGACACCATGGGCATGATCCTGCTGACTATCCCCATCTTCTACCCCATCATGCTCCAGCTCGGCATCGACCCGATATGGTTCGGCGTCATGGTCGTTATCATGATCCAGATCAGCCTGCTCTCCCCGCCCGTGGGACTGAATGTTTACGTGCTGAAGGGCTGCGTACCGGAATCGACGCTGGGGCAGATATTCGCCTCCAGCGCCCCGTGGATGGTGATACAGCTGGCCGTCGTCGCGCTGCTGCTGCTTTTCCCCGGTCTGGTCACGTATCTGCCGAACATGATGAAGTAGCGGTTGGAACAAGCCATTATCCAACAGGACAGGAGGGAAGGAAAATGGAACGCTTTGCGATCGTCGGATTCGGCTGCGCCGGCTATCACGCGCTGCGCGCCGTCCGGGAGGCCGGCTGCGACGCCGCGATAGACGTTTACAGCGATACGGCCCTGCCGCCGTATAATCCCATGCTGACGACCTACTATGTGAAGGGAGCCGTCCCGTATGACGCTCTGTTCCCCTTTGGCGATCTGGAGCAGATACGGCGGGCGTGGGACTTCACGCTGATACCGGATTGCCGGGTCGCGGCGGTGGACACTGCCTCTATGACGGTCCGCCGCCCGGACGGCACGGCCGCCGCCTATGACAAGATACTCCTCGCCACGGGCGCCCGGGCTATCTCGCCGCCGGTCGGCTCCGTGCCGGACGAACGGATATACTCCATGCGGTGCGTCGACGACGCCGTGCGCCTGAAAAAGGCGCTGGACGAAAGGGCTTTTCGCCGCGTGCTGGTGATCGGCGCCTCCATGGTGGGGATCAAGCTGGTGGAGCTGCTGCACGAAAGAGGAACGGAAATCATCCTCTCCGATCTGGCCGAGCATATTTTCCCCACCGCCGCCTTTGAGGAGACGAGCGAGCGTATCGAGGCGTTCCTGCGCGATAGGGGCGTTGAGCTCCGCTTCGGCGTCAAAACCGCGGACGGGGCCGAGCGGGACGGAGAAGCTCTTATCACCTTCACCGACGGCTCCTCGGCGCGGGTCGACGCCGTTATCAACTGCATAGGGACGAGAGCCTCGCTGGACTGCCTGACGCCGGGGCAGGTCTCCGTCGGCCGCGGCGTGCGCGTGGACGACCATATGCGAACCAGCGTCGAGGGGCTGTATGCCGCCGGAGACTGCTGCGAGGGGAACGACCTCTCCGTCGGAAGCCCCCGGATCATCGGTCTCTGGTCCAACGCCGCGATGCAGGGAGAGACCGCCGGCAAAAACATGGCCGGACAGGACGCCGCTTATCCGGGCACGCTGCTTCATAACATCACGCATTTCATGGACATGGACTTTGTCTCCTTTGGAGACAGGACCCTGCCGGGAGAAAGGGAGGTCCTGCTCGACGGCGGCGGGCGGTTCGCCGAGGTCTCCGTGCTGGACGGGCGTGTGCAGTGCGTGAACCTGCTGAACCTGTACCGGGACAGCGGCGTCGTGAAAAACTATCTGCTGCGCTCTCTCGCGGAGCATGAAAAACCGCTCGACGTGCAGATGCAGGCCGCGCTGCTGAAAAGCGGCCTGCCGAAAAAACTGACAGCCCTACTGGAAGGAGGTGGCGCAGGATGACGGAAACAGAACGTCTCCAAAAGGCCAAGATTCCGGGAGAAAAGACCGGTATCGAGATAAGGCATACCTTCTGCTCGATCTGCGAGCCCCTTTTCCACTGCGGTATCGACGCCTACATACAGGACGGCGCGGTCGTCAAGGTCGAGGGCACAAAGGAGCACCCTGTCAACCGCGGCACGCTCTGCCCAAAGGGACAGGCCAGCCGCCAGTTCATCTACCGGGCCGACCGGATCAAAACGCCGCTGCGGCGCACCGGCCCCCGGGGCAGCGGCGAGTTCGAGGAGATCACCTGGGAGGAGGCATACAGGGAGATCGCGGCCAAGCTGAATGCCGTCAAGGCGGCGCACGGCCCCGAAGCCGTGCTCTTCTACGCCGGTTACGCCAAATGGTACCGCGCATTTCTTCAGCGCCTCGCCCACTCCTTCGGCTCGCCCAATTTCGGGTCGGAGTCCTCGACCTGCCATATGGCTACTGTCGAAGCATGGCGCGATATGACAGGGCGTTTTTCGCCCTGCGACGTGCAGAACGCCGCCACTTATATGGCGTGGGCCGTCAACCCGTACCACTCCAAGCCCACCCAGCTCAAGCAGTTATATGAGGCGAAGGAGCGCGGCCTCAAGATCGTCGCCGTCGATCCCCGCATAACGCCGACGGTCACGAAGCTGGCCGATCTCCACTTGCAGCTCCGCCCCGGTACGGACGGGGCGCTGGCGCTGGGCATGGGGAAGCTCATCATCGACAACGGCTGGACCGATCAGGCTTACATCAGGGAGCACGTATACGGCTTTGACCGCTACGCGGACTATGTCCGGCAGTTTGACCTGCGGCGCGTCTGCGATATCACGGGGCTGGAGCCCGGCAAGATCAAGAAAGCCGCCGAGTGGTATGCGCTCCATAAGCCGTCCTGCATCAGCATCAGCGGCGCGCCGATCGTCCATCACCGCAACGGCTATCAGAATTTCCGAGCCATCATGAGTCTCAGCGCCATCACCGGCAACTACGATATTCTGGGCGGCAACTTCCCGATTGGCGACACGTACTGCCATCAGTGGGCCGGCTTTGAGACCCGCGAACACGAGTTCATCCATGCCGTCAAACCGAAAAGCGCGCCCGCCCGCATAGGGGATGAGCGTTTCCCTCTCTGGCGCAAGCTGATGGACGAAGCGCAGATGACCGATCTGACGCGTCAGATCAGGGAGGGCACGCCTTACCCCATCACGGCGCTCATGGCGTTCGGCATGAACCACCGCATGTTCCCCGAGCCGCACAGGATGCTGGAAGCCATCGACAGGCTGGACTTCGTCATGAGCGCCGAACTGTTCATGACGGAGACGTGCAAGCATTCGGATATCGTCCTGCCTGTCTGCACCTCCTTCGAGCGGGAGGAGTTCAAGGTCTACCCGGGCGGCTTCGCGACCTATATAAAGCCGGTCATAGAGCCGCTGTTCGACGCCAGACCGGACACGGATATCATCCGGGACCTGGCGGACGCGCTGGAGCTCGATGATCCGCTGCTGCGCTCGGGCTATGAAAGCTGCGTTCGCTGGATGCTCTCCGACTGCCAGCTGAAGCTCAACGACTGCATTCGGGAGGACCTGCCCGTCCGAGTGCCGGACGCCAGGCCGTATGAGCCGGGGGCCTATACGGCCCGCGGATACGATACGCCGACCGGCAAATTCGAGCTCTGGTCCACGCGGATCGAGCGGAACGCGCCGGAGCTGGACCCCCTGCCCGTCTATACGCCCCCGTGGGACGAGGGCGATGAGAAAGAGTTCCCAATGATCCTTTCTTCCGGCGCGCGCCTGCCGTTCGCGCTGCACAGCCGGCTCCATGACGTGCCGTGGCTCCGCTCCTTCCGCCCCGATCCGACGGTGGATATGAACGCGGACGACGCGGAGAAACTGGGCATCGGGCCGGAGGACTGGGTCATCGTCGAGAGCGCCGCGGGCCGGGTGCGCGTAAGAGCCAACCCCAGCCGGAGGATACTGCCCGGCTGCGCACAGCTCTATCACGGCTACCGCGAGGCCGACGCCAACGAGCTGGTAAGCGAACGCCACCTTGACCCCTATTCCGGCTACCCCGGCTATAACTGCGTCCGCTGCCGCATCAGAAAGGAGGAGCGGGCATGAAACTCCGTCTGGAGCTGGATATGAGGAAGTGCTCGGCGTGCGGCGCCTGCGCCGTCGCCTGCATGGATCAGCGCGATATCGACGTGGAGCGGGGCGTCGTGCCCCTGCGGCGCATCTTCGATCTGGAGGTCCTCGGCGAAAATGAGTACCTGTCGGTCTCCTGTATGCACTGCGACGACGCGCCGTGTATTCCGAGCTGTCCGGCCGGCTGCCTGAAAAAGGACCCGGAGACCGACCTCACCGTTTACGACAATACGAATTGCGTCGGCTGTCACAGCTGCGCCATGGCCTGCCCTTACGGCGCGCCCTCCTTCGGCACGGACGGCAAAATGATCAAATGCGACGGCTGCATCGAGCGTTGGCGACATGGAATGGAGCCGGCGTGCGTGCGCGCTTGCCCCACCGAAGCCGTCCGCCTGCGGGATACCGAAATGGATGTATGATAACAGTCCTTTCGCGCAAATCCCGCCGCCGCTCTCAGCGAGACGTAACCCTGAAAAAGAAGCAGAAAATCAGTTCCCCGGTGATCTGCACGAGATCACCGGGGAGCTGATTGTTATAAAAGAAGATCGCAAACCGGGATTTCTTTCTGCAAGAACCTCCCGGTCTTTCGGCCGGAGAGCTGTTATGCCCCGGCTTTTTCGGTTTCCGATTCCTCGTAAAAAAACCGGTTGACCTGCATCAGATGCTTTCGCATCAGGGCCGAGGCCTGATCGCTGTCACGATTCTTCAGCGCTTCCAGTATTTTAGGATGCATTTCCATGCTGTCCTGTATAAAGCCGACGTTGTGAGGGCGGATGGCGTGACTGCATTCCTTCAGAATGGAGTCGATCCTGTCGGCTATGATATTATGACTCGTTTTGATGACGGAGGAATGAAAGTTTGAATCCAGTTCCTGGAGCGTCTTGAAATCGACCTTCCCCCGCTGGTAATCCGACCAGCCGTCATTCAGCGCGCGGATGCAGTCGGAAAGGAATTCGACATCCGTTTCCGTGATTCGCTGCGCCGCGAGCGCCGCAAGCGCCGGCTGGAAAATATCGCTTATCTCATAGAGATCGCGCTTGTAGTCGTCACTGTTCAAAAAATGCAGCCCCAGGGCGTCGGGCGCAAGGCCCGGCTTTTTGGTGACAAAAGTGCCCTGGCCGCGGCGGATTTCCAGAATATTACGCGCGCATAGGATTTGAATGGCCGGGCGGAGCGTAGTATTGCTGATATTGTACATGGCGGACAATTCCGCCTCCGTAGGGATCTTGCTCCCCGGGGGGTATTCCCTGGCGATCAAATCTTCCAGATCACGCGCGACCTCAATAAATAACGGCTGTCTTTTCATATTGGCTGCAACTCCTGTGTAAGGTTACGGTTTTTTCAAGCACAATACAATTATTATATGTTTTTTACCATAAATGTCAAATCATGCTCGCTCACGCTCCGGCTGACGATCTGTCCCGGCGGATTCAGTCGAAGAGCATCGGGGCAATGTAGACAAAATAAAGAAGGTTATTTTGGCATAATTGCCAAATTGACATGAAGGAAGCATTGTTGTATACTGTAAACATAGTACATAGTACATAGTATATAGTATGTATCATCTAAAACCATTATACATGTTCGTTCGCGGTTTGTCAAAGGAAAAATCCCTCGGCATGCATACTACTGTATGATGTGTATAACAACATGAAAGGAGCGTCTCAAATGAAAAAGCTACTGTCTTTACTGATCGCCTGTATCCTGATCCTTTCGCTGGCCGCGTGCGGCGACGGAAACCAGCCTCCTGCTCCGGGCGGAAATTCGCCGGCGCCCACCGGCGGGAGCGCCGCCCCGGCCGGTGGTCAGAGCACCGCTTCCGGAGAGGCGGATGAAGAGTTCGTGTTCAGTTTTGCGTCCTCGATGGGCGCCGGCAGCGACTTCAACGTGATGGTCGAGGAGCCCTTCAAGCAGCTCATTGAAGAGAAGTCCGGCGGCAAGTGGACCGTGGAAATTTACAGCGGCGGCTCTCTGGCGGCGCAGGGCGCGGCCATGAACGCCGTGGCGAACGGCACGGCCGACATGGGATATGACATGACGGCCATTTACGCCGGTACTTACCCCTATAACGAACTGATCGATATTCCCGGATGGGTCATCCCCGGGTCCAAGACGGGGTCGGAGCTTTTGGCGGAGTACGACGAGCAGTTTGCCGGAAATGAGCTCAACGCCTTTAAGGTGCTGGCGCATTACAGCACGGGCAACCTCGGCATCTCCTCCTCGAAGCCGATACGCTCCATGGCGGATATGTCCGGCGTGCAGCTGCGCGCGTCCGGCATGCAGATCGATTGGGTCGGCAATCTGGGCGGCGTTGGCGTGGCCATGCCGGTTACCGAGGTTTATGAGAGCATCAAGCTCAACACGATAGGCGGCGCTATTCTGGCTCCGTATGCCGTGACGGCCTTCAAACTTGGAGAAGTGGCCCCGTACTTTACCGAGCTGCCTATGATCAGCGGCTTCAACGTCATTGTGATGAACAAGGAACTTTATGAGGGAATGACGGATCACGACAAGGCGATTCTGGATTCTGTTGTGGAGGAGTTGGCGCCGATCGCGGCCGCCTACGGAGACAACTGTACCGCCAAAGCCAAAGAGGAGTTGGCAGGCCGCGTTGAATTCATCGAGCTGTCTGACGAGGAGATAGACGCCTTTGCGGCCAAGGGAATGCCCATTATCGAGGCAAAGGCCGAGGCGCTCGACGCAGCCGGCCTTAACGGTACCGCCGCCTACGAGTGGCTGCTGGAAAAGCTGAATTAGTAACCTGTTTCGGGAACAAGGGATATGCTTTCTGCGGCGGCTGTGCCGCCGCAGAAACCGATAAGGCGGAAAGGAGGGGGCTCCGTGCAGACTTTTCGCAAAATTCTTGACAAGGTCACGATGTTTTTTGTCCGGATATCCGGCGTGGCGTTGGCCATAGTCGCGCTGCTCGTCATCGTGAGCGTTATTAAACGCGCCATTTTCGGAGCGCCGATCAAGGGCATGGTGGAGCTCGTGCAATACGGCGTGATGTTTGCGATCGTCATGGCGCTCTCGCGTACGACCCTCAACGGCGCGCATACCCGCGTGACGATGTTCACGCAATCGCTCCCTGATAAGGGGCAAAAGGTGCTGGATTTCATCATAAAACTGTTGAGTCTGGCGATGTTCTGCCTTCTTTGCTACAGACTGGTGCTGGAGATGAACGGTGCGGCGGCGAGCCGGCAGGTGACGGAGATATTCAAGATACCCTTCAGGGTGATTTACGGGATACTCGCCTTTGGCGTGGCTTTGAACGTGATCGTGGTGATTTTCCAGTCGATCTGCTCCTTCATGAATATATTCAAAGGCCCTGCGCCCCCGGCATCGTCCGGAGCGGACGAAAGAACGGAGGAAAGCTGATATGACTACGGTGCTGATAGGGATCATCGGGCTCATTGGCTTCCTGTTCCTGCTGTTTCTCGGCATGCCCGTCGCCATATCCATGCTGACGGTAGGCGTGTTCGGCAGCATGTTCCTTGTGCGCACACCGAAGGCCGCGTTTTCCATCCTCAGCGACAGTTTTCTGACGAATTTTACCAGTTATACCTCCGCCGTCGCGCCGATGTTCATGCTCATGGGCGATCTGGCCGGAGAATCGGGCCTCGGCTCCGATCTGTTCTCCGCCGCGCAGAAGCTCATCGGCCATAAGAGGGGCGGTCTGGCGAGCGCCGTACAGGCCGTGTGCGCGCTGTTCGGTGCCATATGCGGCGCGGCCGCGGCGACGGCCGCCATGATGGGGCGCGTCGCGTACCCGGAAATGAAAAAGCACGGCTACCGGGACGATCTTTCCACCGCGTGTATTGCGTCGGGCTCTTCGCTTTCCATTCTGATCCCGCCGTCGCTGCCGCTCATTACTTACGGCATCGCAACGGAGGAGTCGATCGGACAGCTCTTCATGGCTGGCATCATCGTCGGCGTTGTGCTCATGCTCCTGTTCATCCTCACGATCTCGATCTGGGCGCATTTTGATAAGAGCATCGCCGACGTTACGGAAAAAGCCACGTTCCAGGAAAAATGGCAGGCAGTCAGGAAGGGCGGGTTTATCGAGCTCGTGCTCGTCTTCCTGCTGGCGATGGGAGGTTTGTTCGCGGGCTGGTTCACGCCCACGGAAGCCGGCGCCGTCGGCATCGGCGGTATGCTGCTGGTATGCATCCTCTTCAAAAGATTCAGCCTGAAGGTGCTTATCAAGGCGCTGGAGAACACCGTCGTCATGACCGGCATGATCTATCTGCTACTGGCGGGATCCACAGCTTACGGACGCTTTTTCACGCTCTCGCGCATACCGCAGACGCTCGGCGCATGGGTCGCCGGACTGGACGTGTCGCCGTTTTTCGTCATCGTCTGCATCACCATCCTTTACCTTATTCTTGGATGCGTGATCGACGCGCTGCCGCTCATGCTGCTCACGACGCCCATTTTCTACCCGATCGTCACGGATCTGGGGTACAGCGGACTGTGGTTCGGCGCATTCATCGTGGTCGTCATCAGCATGGGTTCGGTGACGCCGCCTGTCGGCATGAGCTGCTATATCGTGTCCGGCGTGTGTAAGGACGTGCCCCTGCAAACAATATTCAAAGGCGCGTGGCCGTTCGTAGCTGCGTTTGTGGTCATGTGTATATTGCTGGCGCTGTTCCCGCAGATCGCCACCTGGCTGCCGTCCGTCGTCGCGTAAAAAAAGCAGGCATATGTACGAGCAAGCAAAGAAATGAGAGTTAAGATGAACAGTTCATTTGGAGGTATAAGATGAGCATTCCTGAAACATGCAAAGCCATGGTCCTCGAGGAGTTCGGCAAGCCCGACGTCCTGCGCGATATCAGGATACCGGCCAGAAAGCCGGGCGATATCCTCGTTAAGGTGCAGGTGGCCGGCGTCTGCGGAACGGACGTGCACCAGAATCTCGGCGATCTCTCCTTTACGCCTCCGATACCGGCCATTCAGGGACATGAGACGGTCGGCAGGATCGCAGAGCTCAACGGTGTAACGCATGACGCGGTCGGACAGCCGCTCCGGGAGGGCGACAGGATACTGTGGTGCCACGAGTGGTGCGGAGAGTGCTACTCCTGCAAGATATTGCAGCAGCCGTTCATGTGCTGCCGGAGCAGAGGCTACGGCTTCGCGCCGCCGGAGGCGCTGCGCGGCGGCTTTGCCGAGTACGAGCTCGTCACGGCCGGAACGGACGTCGTGCGTATCCCCGACAGCGTCGACGATCTGGAGGCGCTCGGCGTAGGCTGCGCTTTCCGCAGCGTCGTTTCCAATTTTGAAAAGCTGAACGATTACGGCGGCATCCGCACCGGCGACGCCGTGGTGGTGCAGGGTGTGGGGCCCATTGGCCTGTACTCCGTCGTTATGGCCGCACAGACCGGCGCTTCGCAGGTCATAGCGGTGGATATGTCCGAACCGCGCCTGAAATTCGCAAAAAAAATGGGCGCTACGTCCGTTATCAGCATCAAGGAGGTCCCGGAGGTCGCCGACCGCGTGAAGCTCGTCAAAGAGATGACGAACGGGCTCGGCGCACAGGTCGTCGTGGAGGCGTCGGGATTCGCGCCGGCCTTCAACGAGGGGATGGAATACCTTGCGCTCGGCGGAAAATACGTTGTGATCGGCCAGTCCTCGGCGAGGACGATCGACTTTCCGCCGGCCAAAATACTCGAGAAGTATGCGACGATCTTCGGCAATAAGGGCGCGGATATCCGTCATTTTCATAAAGCGCTCAAATTCATTGAGGCGCATAAGGACAAATACCCCTTCGGCGAAGTGGTGTCTGATCTTTATCCCCTCGAGGAACTCAATGAAGCGCTTCGCGTCATGCGCGAGGGAACGGCTCTCAAGGCAGCCATAGACAACAGAAACAGGTAATAGGAGGCAGCACCATGTATAAGAGACAGCCTAACAGAATCATTGAAAACAGCAAAAAGGGCAAGCCGTCCTTTGGGATGCAGATGTATATGCCTGAATTGCGCATTTACGAAGCGATCGGCTGGGAGGGCTTCGATTTCGTCATGATCGATATGGAGCACAGCCGCATCAACTACGAGACGCTCGAAAATATCATCCGTGTCTGTGAGATGACGGGGGTAACGCCTCTCGTGCGCGTGCCGCAGACGGAAACGAAGTATATCCGTTTCGCGCTGGAGGCTGGCGCGCGCGGCGTTGTATGCCCACATGTCAAAAGCGCGGAGGATGTCAGAAGGGCGCAGGCAGCGCTGCACTTCCCGCCGTACGGCCATCCGGGCGTCTGCCCGGCTGTCCGCTCGAACCGGTATGCCCAGGATAACTGGGCGGATTACATGCGGGATACGAATGAGAATACCATGCTGATCGCGCTTTTCGAGGATGTAGAAGCTGTAGAGAACGTCGACAGCATCATCGCCGAGCTGAAGCCGGGACGCGACGGTTTCGGACTTGGCCTCGCCGATATCGCCCACGCCCTTATGAAGGACGCCGAGGAAGGCGTCAACTGGAGGCACCCGTTCTGCAAGGAGACAAAGGAAACTGTTATCCCCAAGGCGAAGGAGCGTGGATTGATTCAACTTTCCATGGCTTACGACACCTCCGTAGAGGCGATAAAGGCCTGTGCCGAGGTCGATAAGTGCGACGCAATCATGTTCTATCCGGATATCGCCCTCGTACAGATGATGATTGGCAATATCATGAAAAACGGCAGAGAGTACAGGGGATATTGATGCAAGCGTCAAACGGCAGAGAGCATTCAAAAAACCGCTGAAAAAAGTGCATAAAGCAACCGGGTCAGGAACATAAGGAAGTATTTACTTATAATGGAAGGAGCTGCTGCAAAACGAAAAGTTTTGCAGCAGCCTCTCTTTGTGTCTGAAAGAGCAGCGAAACCCGGAGAACTGGAGACGGGATACGGACATAATCTTGGACTAAAATGGAGTTCCGAGATTTTGTCCGCCCTCTTACTACGATATGATCGAGATTGTCCGAATCCTCGGGCCGTACAGACTACCTGACATATCTGTTTGAGTAAAGCAAGAAGAGCCACGCTTTTGTGGATTCTCTTACACCTCCATGGGTTACTATGCAGCAACAACTCGTCCCTAACGAAGCAATTTACCAATCTGGAGAGCAACCGATATCTGCTGGTTGGAGACCCGCAGATCACCATCGCGCAGACGGCGGAGACTTGGCATCAGATACAGAACGTCCTCAATCCGCTCCCGACTCTCATCATCAGCATGGGCGACCATGTGGATGACATTACGGAGGCCATCCAGCAGACGGAGCATCAATGGACAGTCCTTCTGATGCACCAATCTGCGGAACAACCTGACGGGGTTTATCGTGAACGAGACGGATATCGATCTAGCGCTGGCGGGACATAAGCACTTTTTGTCCCACACGACCTATATCTTCTGCAACGAACCACGTCTTGCGTACTCTCTGATCT
>Ga0208297_1000940_pt1 | contig 38518 bp, 32 predicted proteins | sample LMS_cellobiose_e_FD_187367 | JGI IMG/M metagenome (GOLD analysis project Ga0208297, IMG submission 187367) | Rumen-fistulated moose microbial communities from Alaska, USA - LMS_cellobiose_enrichment (SPAdes) (version 2) | ecosystem: Host-associated > Mammals > Digestive system > Stomach > Rumen... | reverse complement strand
GCATTCTCCCGTCCCGCCCGCAGGCGGCTGGCTTCCCTTGGGGGAAGCTGTCAGCGAAGCTGACTGATGAGGGACGATGAGTTTTTTCATCCCTTGTGTGCGCGGCCCCGCCTCATGCGGTGTTCTCCTGACAAATAGCATAGAATTTGTCAGGAGAACCGTCCCCATGACAAATACCTTATACTCTGGCGCCGGCTATGGTATATTGGCATCGCCGTCGGCTGACCGCACGGCGGGGAGGCGGTCATGCCGGTCATAACAGCCGCTGTGCGGCTATTGTATCACGGCATGAGGGTCTTTACAAGCAAACCGCAGGCGGTTCTTCCGATGCCCACAAGACGGGGAGCGGATCTTTACACGGAGAAAGCCAGCACGGTTTCATCGGCACTGAATCGATGTACTGCCGGACGATAGGCGGCAGTCACCTGATTCCAAAGTGCTTTCGCTCCGGCATTCTTCTCGTTATACTTGATTTCCCAGCTTCCCCGATACGTTTCCAGAATGAGTGCCGCCGCTCCCTTTCCGATATGCTTTTTGCGAAACATCGGAAAGACGGTAAACTCAGCCAACACATAATCCGGATGGGCGCCAAGATAGGAATATGGGTTAATCAGTGCAAAACCCACGAGCTGCGCATCCTTGTAAATCAGGATTGCTGTGCGTTCCGGCTCTGTGAAATATGCATCGAAGTAGCCGTAATGATAGTTTCCGACCTCATCCATCTCATCATCATAATAATTGGTCATTTCATAAAGATACTTCTGGTGGATATTCCACAGCAGGTCTCGCTCTTCCGGCTTGACTTTTCTCAGTTCAATCATACTGTTTCCTTACTCACGGCCGGGGAATCATCCCCGTGACCCGGCTCGTTCATCCGCTCTTCCAGCCACCTTGCCACTCCATCCCGGTCGTTGGCGTCGATGACGGCGGTGGTGGCCGCTTTCAGCGCCGGGTCGGCATTGGCCACAGCGTAGGCTTCATCCGCCATTTCAAACAAATCGAGATCGTTTTTCCCGTCCCCAAAGGCGACGATGTAATCATACCCATACAGCTTCTTGAGCCGCCGGACCGCGTTTGCCTTCGAAGCCTCCTTTGGCATAATCTCCAGCCACCAATCCCCGGAATAATACTCCTTTTGATAGACGCAGCGGTGGATTTCCCGGTATTTCTCCTCAAATTGCGCCAGCTTTTCCTCTTCGTCGATGCAGGTGATATAAAAAATCTCGCGCTCAGTCAGCGCCGAAACCGTGTCCACCGGTCTGTCCCTGGAATCGCCCTGCCTGGACCGGATGAATGCCGCCGCTGCCGAATTGACGCGGTCCGGCAAATAGGAAAACTTTTCCTCCCCCCGGATATAGGCGTATACGATGGGGAAAATGCCGGTATCTGTCAGCTCCCGGATCAGTTCTTCGGCCTGGGCCTGGTTGAAATAGCTCTCCAGCAGCATTTCCCCCGTGGCGTTATTCCGCACAAATGCGCCGTTGTAGACGATGACGGGAAAGGCGGCGGTCATACCTGCGGTCACTTTATGGGCCGTGGCATAAGAGCGGGCCGTGGCATAGGTAAAGGCAGCGCCCCCTTGGACCAGCTTATTGATGACACGATTTGTATATTCCGAGGTGCGCTCATCGCTTCTCAGGAGAGTTCCGTCCAGGTCGGATACATACAGTGTTTTCACAGAGAGGAAACCTTCTCCTTTCCCGCGCAGAATGAAGCGTTGGAAATGTTCGTTTTTCACGCAGGCGGCTGCTTTACAACCGCTCACCCCTCGATGACATAGGGCTTTACCCCCGCCGGGATGGGGCAGACATAGCCGTGCCTGGCCGTGCGCCGCTGAAACTCCGCCCGGGCATCGGAGAGGAGCGAGGAATCCGCAAGCAAATCCGCCGCCGCGCCGCAGAGGGCCTGGGCCGCCCAGAGGAGCCCCTTGTCCCCGATGGAGGAGGCCCCGCAGCTCACATTCTGCCAGCTGTGGCCCGGCGCCCCGGCGGGGAAGCAGACGGCGGTGAGCTGGGCCGTGGGGGTGAGCCAGCTCACGTCCCCCACGTCCGTGGAGCCGGGGCGGAAATCCTCGCCGCTGTAAAAGGGCAGGAGGAAGTCATTCAGCGCCTTTCTCCCCCCGTCGCTGAGCTGCGCCACCCGCTCCGCGATGGCGCTCTCCCGCTCGGCTCCCAGGCCGGGGAGCCGGTCCGGGGCGGGGTAGGTCTCCCGCAGGGCGGCGGCATAGGCCCACTCCGCCGGGGTGTAGTCCGGGATGGGGAGGGCCGCCATGTTGTCGTGGAGGCACTTTTCCAAAGGTGTGTTGGGGAGGGTGTCGGCGGTACCGTCCACAAAGATGCGCTCAAAGGTGGTCTCCGTCATGAGGGCCGCACCCTCCGCTATCTTGTCCACCCGGGCCTGGAGAGCCAGGGTATCCGGCACGTCCCGGCTGCGCACCATATACAGCACGCCGGCCCTGGGCTGCACCACATTGGGGGAGACGCCGCCCCCGTCGATGATGGCGTAGTGGATGCGGGCCTCGTCCTTCATGTGCTCCCGGAGGAACTGAACCCCCACGTTCATGAGCTCCACCGCGTCCAGGGCGCTGCGCCCGTGCTCCGGGTCCCCGGCGGCGTGGGCGGGGACGCCGGTGAATTTGTACAGCACCTGGGTGCAGGCGTTGTTGGTGCCGGTGGTGACCTCGAAGGTGTCCCCCGGGTGCCAGCTCAGGGCGGCGTCCAGATTTTTCCATACCCCGTCCCGGGCGAGGTAGGCCTTGGCAGCGCCCCCCTCCTCCCCCGGGCAGCCGTAGAAGACCACCGTGCCGGGGAGCCCGCTCAGCTCCAGGAAACGCTTCACCCCGCAGGCGGCGGCGAAGGCCGCGGCCCCCAGCATGTTGTGGCCGCAGCCGTGGCCCGCCCCGCCGGGGACGAGGGGGCGGGGAGAAGTCTCCCCGGCGGCCTGGCTGAGGCCGCTTAGGGCGTCAAACTCCCCCAGAATGCCGATGACGGGCCTCCCCGCGCCGAAGGAGCCGGAGAAGGCGGTGTCGATGCCCCCCAGCTTTTCCGTGACGGTGAAGCCCTCCCTTTTCAGCAGCTCGATATACCGGGCGGCGGAGCGATATTCCTTCAGGCTCAGCTCCGCATAGCCCCAAATCTCATGGGAGAGGGCGGTGAATTCCTCCGCCCTCTCCCGAATGGCCGCCTGGGCCAGTGCTTTATTGTCCATCAGTACAACACCTTGCTCAGAAAATCCTGGGTGCGGGGGTTCTGCGGGTGGTTCAGCAGCTCCTCCGGCTTCCCGCTCTCGGCGATGACGCCCCCATCCATGAAGAGGATGCGGTCGGAGACCTCCCGGGCAAAGCCCATCTCGTGGGTGACGATGACGCTGGTCATGCCCTCCCCCACAAGGCTCTTGATGACCTCCAGCACCTCCCCCACCATCTCCGGGTCCAGGGCGGAGGTGGGCTCGTCAAAGAGCATCACGTCCGGCTCCATAGCCAGGGCCCGCACGATGGCGAGGCGCTGCTTCTGCCCGCCGGAGAGGCGGCCGGGGTGCTCCTCGGCCTTTTCCAGCAGTCCCACCCGGTTGAGCAGGGCCCTGGCCTGCTCGTCGGCTTCGGTCGGGCTCTTTTTCCCCAGCAGCACCGGGGCCAGGGTGATGTTCTTCATCACCGAGAGGTGGGGGAAAACGTTGAAGTGTTGGAACACCATGCCCATCTTCTGCCGGTGGAGGTTGATGTCCACCTTCTCCCCGGTGATCTCCACGCCCTCGAAGATGATTTTACCCTGCTCCGGCACCTCCAGCAGGTTGAGGCAGCGCAGGAAGGTGCTCTTGCCGCCGCCGCTGGGGCCGATGACGGAGACCACCTCGCCCTTTGCGATGTGCTCCGTGACGCCCTTGAGCACATGGAGCCGGCCCCGGCCCAGCACATCGAAGCTCTTGTGTAAATCGACGGTCTCGATGAGGTTTTCAGTCATGGGCCTTCAGCCTCCTCTCAAAAGCGCCCAGCAGCTTGCTGAGCAGGAAGGTGAGCACAAAATAGATGACGCCCACGATGGTGAGGCATTCCATGGTGAGGTAGGTGTTGCCCTTGACCTTCAGGTAGGAGGTCATCAGCTCCCCCACGAAGAAGGTGGAGGCCAGGGAGGTGTCCTTCACCACCATGATGAACTCGTTGCCCAGAGCGGGCAGGATGTTCTTGATGGCCTGGGGCAGGATGATGCGAAGCATGGTCTGCCGCCCGTTGAGGCCCAGGCTCCGGGCCGCCTCCGTCTGCCCCCTGTCCACCGCCTGGATGCCGGAGCGGAAGATCTCGGAGACGTAGCAGGCGGAGTTGATGACAAGGCCCACCGCCACAGCGCCGAACTCCGTCACCGGGAAGGGGAGGATTTTCGGCACCAGGAAATAGAAGAAGTAGAGCTGCAGGAGCATGGGGGTGCCCCGGATGACCTCCACCACGGCCACCACCAGCCAGTTGAGGGGCTTGAAGCGGGCCGAGCGGCCGAGGTACAGCAGCATGCCCAGCACCGCGCCGCAGGACACGGTGATGGCGCTCAACAGCAGGGTATAGCCCACGCCCTGGAGCAGGAAGACCTGCCAGTATTTCGTCATGATCTTGGCGATGTTTTCAAAGAAACTCAAGCGTTGCCCACCTCCGGGGGTTCAGATTTGCGGAAAAAACGCACAGGCCCCGGCGGGCCGGACGGCCCGTCGGGGTCAAGTTGTTCGGAATTACTCGGCGAGGTTGCCCTCGTCGTCGTAGCCCACCTCGGCGCTGGTCTCGATGCCGGCGAGGGCCTTGGCCTCCTCGTACCAGGGGCCGTAGAGCCCGTCGGCATAGGCCTTGGCGAGGATGTCGTTGACCTGCTTGGTCAGCTCGTCGGCCCCCTTCCTGAGGAGGATGACGTTGTTCTCCGCCTCCTCGGAGACGTCGAACTCGAAGCCGGAGAAGGCAATCTCGGCGTTGTTGGCGATGATGGCGTCGCCGTTGCCCTTGGCCACGGCCAGGGCGTCGATGTTGCCGTTGCGCAGCGCCTCCACGGCGGTGCCGATGTCGCTGAACTCCTTGATGGTGACGCTCTCCGGGAGCTGCTCATTGCAGAGGTTCATCTGGAGGGAGGCGGTCTGGGCGCCCACGGTGAGGCCCGCGAAATCCTCGGCGGAGGTGAAGGTGCCGCCCTTGTCGGCGGTGGTGATGATGGCCTGCTCGGTCTCGTTATCACCGGCGTAGTAGTAGTCGGAGAGGTTGTAGTTTTCCTTCCGCTCGTCGGTGACGCTGTAGCCGGAGATGGACATGTCCACATTCCCGGTCTGCACGGCGGCCTGGCAGGCGTCGAAGCTCATGGGCTTGATGACGAGGGTGCGGCCCATCTCGGCGGCGATGTACTTGGCGAGGGTAACGTCAAAGCCGACGTACTGGTCCTGGCCGGTCTTGGTGGTGTCCACGAACTCCATGGGGGCAAAGTCCGGGCTGATGGCCACGGTGAGGGTGGCGGGGGCGGTCTCCTTCTTGGCGCAGCCCGCGAAGGCGCAGAGGCTCGCCAGCATGAGGACGGCCAGCAGAACGGTGATGATCTTTTTCATGTTTCTATCCTTCCTTTCCGGTTTTACCGGCTTGTTTCTCTGATTGGGAGAACGTGTTTCAGTATAGGCGCATAAAAATTCATTGTCAAGAGCAAGGATTGAATAGATATCTGCCGAGCCCCGGCATCGGGCGGGAATCGCGGTCTTGCATTTTGCCGGGGGAATCCAGTATACTGCGGATATGAACGGCCCCGGCGGGCCCGAATCCGGGCCGACTCCGCCCACTCACTGCATCAAACGAAACACCGGAAAGGTGCTTCCCATGCAAGAGCTGAAATCATAGGACGGACGGGCGATTCCGCTGCCCCGGTGCATTGCCCTTGTGCGGCAGGAGCTGCTTCCGAAGATCGACACGCTCTGCGAGTGGATCGGGAGCGAGTTTTCCGATATGTAGCTGCAAACCATTAGGATGGGGCGGTTTCAAAACGGTGTATCATCTTTTTGAGACCGCCTATTCTTCTTTATCGGGTTATTGTATATTGACATTTAATAATCCTTTTACCATCATAAGAGGTTTTTCAACATACTATCAAGTATTAATACGAAAGGCAAGAACAAAGACCAGAGATTTCAATTCAAGTCATCTAACCCGGCAATCTCAGAACCGGCAATCAGGTATCGAAGTATCACTTTCGGGTTTTATGATGCGCTTGCTGTGTCAAGTCGACAAAAACCGTCCTTCACGTTCTCTCGAAAAGCAGTTGCGTATTCTCTGCGTTTCCGTTATACTGTGGGCAGAAAGGGGGTGCTGCAATGCCCGATGTTCAAGAGATTCAGCGGCGTCTTGCTCCTGTATTTGACGCATACGGCGTAAAGAGCGCCGTGCTGTTTGGGTCCGTCGCAAAGGGGACCGCGACAGAGAGAAGTGATGTGGACCTGATGGTTGACAGTCGGCTTAAAGGGCTGCGCTTCGTCGGACTAATGGAAGCCGTCCATGTCGCTTTGGCGCTCCCTGTTGATCTGCTGGATGTGACACACATCGAGGCCGGTTCTCCCATTGACCGGGAAATCCGCAGCACAGGGGTGACGATCTATGAGAAATGAGATCGTCATTCACAAGCTCCTGGCCTATGCAGAAAAGCTCATGCGCTATTGCGAGGGGCTGGATTATGCGGGTTTCTCCGCCGACAGCAAGCTGGTTGAGGCGTGTGTATTCAATCTCAGCCAGATGGGCGAATTGTGCCGCGCGGTGGATTCCGGCTTCGCGGCGGCGCATCCCGATATTCCGTGGAGCGAAATGGTTGGCCTGCGCAATCGCATCGTCCATGACTATGAGGGCGTGAATCAGCTCCTTATCTGGCAGATCCTGTCCGATGATATTCCGGCGCTTCGGGATATGCTGTCTGCCCTGTGAGTTCGGCATCCTGATTTCCGAGCCCGGTTTCCCCCACAATAGCGAACGGCCCCGGCGGGCATTGTCCCGCCGGGGCCGAAAAACTGTCAATCTGCCGGTCTTACCGGGCCAGGGAGTAGCCGCCGTCGATGGTGAGGACGGCGCCGGTCATGATGTCGCTGGCCTCGGAGGCGAGGTACACCGCCAGGGCGCCGATTTCGATGGGCTCGCCGTAGCGGCCGTAGGGGATCATCCTGGTGAGCATCTCCTCCACCTCTTTGGGGGCCTCGGAGGAGAGGTTGGAGTGGGTGTAGCCGGGAGCGATGGCGTTGACGTTGATGTGGTAGGGGCCCCACTCGTGAGCCAGGCACTTGGTCAGGCGGTTGAGGCCGGCCTTGGCCACATTGTAGGGGGTGAAGGAGGGCACGTTGCACATCTCGCCGGAGTTGGAGGTGATGTTGATGACCTTGCCCTTGCCCTTTTCCCGCATGATCTTGCCCACCAGGTAGCAGAGGCGGAAGGCGCCGTTGAGGTCCACGTCGATGCAGCGGAACCACTCGGTGAGGTCCTCGGGATAGTCCAGGATGCCGCCGGCAGCGGCGACGCCGCCGTTGTTCACCAGGATGTCGATGGTGCCGAAATCCGCCACCACGGCACTCACGCTGGCCTTGCAGTTCTCAAAATCGGTGATGTCGGTCTTGTACCACTTGTAGGTGCCGCCCAGGGGGGCCAGCTTTTTGAGGGCCTCCTCCGCCCGGTCCTGCCGGCGGCAGAAGATGGCGACGTTCGCCCCCTGCTCCGCCAGGGCGGTGGAGATGCCGAAGCCGATGCCGGTGTCGCCGCCGGTGACGATGGCGACCTTGTCCTTGAGACAGAAGGCGTTTTTCATGGAATCAATCATTTTGTGGGTTGCTCCTTTCGGTAAATGACGTTTTTGATGGTCCTATCCTATCATTTTCCGGGGAAAAAGGCAATCAAATCCTGAAAAAGAGTGGAAAGTTTCCCTCCCATGCGATATAATAAGAGATAATGCGAAAAAGAACAGGAGTTCAGGAGGAACTGAAAATGCCTGATTATGCCGGCGTCAACGGTCTGAGAGAGAATTTCAAGGTCGTGGGGCAGCACAATCTGCCGGGTGTGCTCTCCTACGCGGTGGCCTCCGGCGTCGCCAAATTCTGCGGCGACTACACAAAGCCGGACATGCTCTTTGCCAAGTTCCTGCACAGCCCCTATGCCAACGCGAAGATCGTGAAGCTGGACACCGCCAGGGCCCTGGCTTTGCCCGGCGTGGTGGACATCCTCACCTGGGAGGATTCGGAGATCGCCGCCTTCGTGGGCAACGGCGAGCACTGGGGCTCCCCCCGCCCCTGGCTGGACAACATCGCCGACCAGGAGGGAGCCGAGGTGGGCTGCATCGTGGTGGCCGAGAGCGAGGACCTCTGCGACGAGGCCCTGCGGCGGCTGGACATCGAGTGGGAAATCCTGCCCCACGTTACCGACATTCTGGAGGGGCGGAAGGAGGATGCCTATGCCATCCGGCCGGACAACCCCACCCCCACCACCTTCGGCGCGCCCCGCTCCGGCGGGCCGGAGCTGCCCCCCAAGCGGGGCAACGTCTCCTTCGCGGGCTTCGACGAGGGGGATGCCTTCTCCGCCATGGAGAAGAGCGAATACACCATTGAATTTGACATGAACATTCCCTCCTTCGGCTCCGTCATCCCCAACCCCCCCGGCTCCATCGCCTGGTGGTTCGACGACCCCTACCACGGCCCCGGCAAGTCCCTGCACATCGAGGGGGCGGTGCGGAACCGGGAGGCCATCATGAAATCCTATAACCTCAGCTCCGAGCAGACGGTGCAGGAGGGCCTTTTCATGGGCGGGAAATACTGCGACTGGGGACTCCGGCGGAGCCAGGAGATCACCCCCCTGCTGGCGAGACGTACAGGGAGGCCCGTCCGCTGCGTGAACACGAGGGAGGAGACCTTCGACTTCCTCATGAACCAGCGCTTCTGCCACATCAAGGTGGGCTTCGATTCCGACGGGCTCATCACCGCCATCGAGGACAACTCCGTGGCGGACGCGGGGGTGCGGGGCTCCTCCGCCTTCGGCACCGCCGGGGATCTGACCCAGGGCCCCTACCAGAGCATCAAATGCACCGACATCCGCCAGCGCATGGAGATCGTGGACTCCAACCGGGGCATGATGTTCGTCTCCGGGCAGCACTGCCCCTTCAACTGGGACGCCATCAGCATCGCGGAATACCTCATCGCGGAGAAGCTGGGGAAGGACCCCATCGACATCGCCCGCCTGAACCTCCACGGCCCCAACGAGAAGGACGACCCCAACCCCGTGCCCTCCTTCGACGCCTGCATCAGCGAGGGGCGGCGGTTCATGGACTGGCAGTGGCATTCCGACGGGGCAAAACGCCTCCCTGACGGGCGGCTCCACGGGGCCTCCTTCCGCTACCAGATGTGCCCCCGCCACGCCATGATGGAATATGACTGCACCCTGGAGCTTCGGAAAGGCGTCATCCACTTCCCCACCCAGGGCCCCCACGTCGGTATCTACGCCGTGGAGTGCAACGCCATGGTGGCCGCCGAGGAGCTGGGGGTGAAGTATGAGGACATCGTGGTGGACTTCGACTATCAGGCGAAGTTCACCCCCATGGGCGGCGGCTCCGACGGCACCACCGCCTCGGCCTGGGTCACCAAGGAGTGTGCCAATGACTTAAAGCGGCAGATTCTCCAGGCGGCGGCCAGGGACGCGGAGAACCCCAAGCGCATCGAGACCAAGTGGGGCGGCAGCCGCCCCTTCGACGGGGCTATGCCCATCGCCGGCCACGACTGGACGGAGCTGGACATCGAGGACGGGGACATCATCGTGAAGGCCGACCCCACCAAGCGGGTGCCCCTCAAGGACGCGGTCATCGACAACCTCTTTGCCCATTATAAGGGCCGCCCGCCCCTCTCCGTGTGGTCCACGGGGCAGATGGGGCGGCAGCTGGACGTGATGAACACCGCCTACTGCGAGGTGGCGGTGGACGAGGACACCGGCGAAGTGGAGATTCTCCGCTTCGGCGTGGTGGCGGACCCCGGCCTGGTGCTGCGCCCCACCTCCCTGGAGAGTCAGATCGACCAGGTGATGTATTTCAGCCAGGGCTGCCAGCTTTTGGAGGATTTCATCTTCGACGAGCGCACCGGCGTGCGCCTCAACGCCAACATGATTGACTATATGAAGCCCACCATGATGGACATTCCCCGGGTGGACAAGGAGTTTCTGGAGAGCCGGGCCAGCAACGCCGCCTACGGCGCCAGCGGCATCTCCCACAGCCTCGCCAACACCCACCTGGTCATCATGGCCATCCACAACGCCCTGGGCGTGTGGGTGGACCCCCCCGCCACCCCGGACAAGGTGCTGAAGGCGCTGGGGAAAGCATAAGAAGAAAAGTATCGGGCAGGAGGCTTCTCAGGGAACGGCCTCCTGCCCGATTCGATTCTCCGGTCCCGATCATCCACCGACAAGGGTCCAGCTGCCCCCCTCACAGCGGTGTACCAGGCATATCCATCCCATTTATTTCTGCGCGTTAACCGCCCCCGATGACACGAAATCAGAAGTATCTCTTTTCCCACGCCTGTTGGCTCTCGTCCCACCTGAACCAGGCGACTCCTCCGAGCTGGGTATCGGCGGCTACCTGATAATAGAATCCATTTCGAGTGTATACTACACCGGCAACGGGGGAGTTGCCGTAAGAATCCAGATGGGTAGAACTACCGGTATAATACCGTGGGCTTCCTCCGGAATAGGCGATATCATTGACCACCGTTGCGGAACTCTTCATCTCATCGGTCAAGGGCGTGGATGTCGTTACTGTGATGCCTCCGCCGCTACCGCTTCCCCCTCCACCGCCGCCGGAGCTGCCATCGAAGGAGACCGTCACGATGCCTGTTTCCGGATAGCAGGCAACGGTGCAGGTGCCGCCCGCGGCGGGCTTTCCGCTCCAGTCCTCACTGGGCACCCCGCCGAGCTCCAGACCCTCGGTATCCAGGGTCCAATCGCCGACCATCTGCTTCAGGGGGACAGTGACCGCATAGGAGCCGTCTGCCTGATAGCTTGGGCTTGTCTCGCTGCCCGCGATGACGCCGTCCAGGAGCGCGGCATAGGCTGCCCGGATATTGGCCAGGTCCGTCGTCTCCCGGGCCCGCTCCAGCTGCCGGGTAAAGACCGGGATGGCGATGGCGACCAGCACGGCGATGATGGCGACCACGAAGAGGAGCTCCGCCAGGGTAAAGCCGTTTTTTCGCTTCATATTCAATCTCTCCGTTTCCAATACCCGGCAGCGAAGGGGAGCCCCGGCTCCCCCCCGCCGATGCCGGGGACTGGAAACGCAAAAAGCGGTGCTGAGTCACGACACTCAACACCGCCTGAAAAACAGGGCAGGCACAATAAGCCCCTTCGCCCCCAGCCGCTTTCCCCTTGAAAAGGGAGCAGCGCCAAGGTATAATGAGGCTACGGTGCAGACCAAAGTCTGTTGTGCTGAGTAGGTAGGATACTCTTCACAGGGGCATAGCGGGCGGCAACCCGCTGTGCCCTGCCGCTTTTCGCGCTTCCGTTACCTCATTGTATAAGGAACGCGGCAAAAATGCAAGAACTATTTTCCCTTCCGAAAAGAATGCAACTGCCGCGCCGGAGGGGGTGAATCCCCGCCACCCCGGACAAGGTGCTGAAGGCGCTGGGGAAAGCATAACGCAAACCTCATCGGGCCGCCGCTGGATAGAAAACCTGCGGCGGCTTTTTCTCCGCTCTCTTGAGAGGTTCACAAATTATTCTCAGATTTTTAATAATTCTTAAATCTTTCTCTTGACATATCTCTTGATTAGTTATATACTCTCACCAGAGTATATAACTATTTCTCTAAATTGCCTAAGTTTTTCTGAGGAAATACAATAACAATTTTCAGAAAGGAGACTGTCATGAAAGAGCGAAGCATTTCCGGAACTCTGGGCAGGCGGGCGGCAGTTCTCATGCTCTGCCTGTGGCTGCTGGTGAGCGCCGTGCTGACCTTCCTCCTGGCGGGGGACCTGCTGCGGCAGGGAGCGGCGGTGGGGGAGGAAGCCGTGTCCGTGGCCCTGGCGGAGGTTCAGACGGCCTGGGAGGAGGGGCGCGTTTCGGGTTCGGCGGAGACGCTGCCCCGGCTCTCCGTCCCCTCCTTCACCCCCGACCTGGGCTTTCCCCTTCTGCGGGCGCGGGAGACGGTCTTTTTCCCCGGCGGAATGACCCTGGACGGGGAGGGGGCCATCGCGGCGGCAGAGGGCCTGGACATAGGCAACCTGGCGTCGGTGAGCAAGGATGGGGCCGGGACGATTCCGGCGGGCATCGGCCTCAGCGTGCGGGAAAACCGCCTCTGCGTCCTCCCCGGCCCGGATTATTCCATCACCGTCTCCAGCGATTCCTTCCGGGGGGAGCTGACCTTCTTCCTCACCTTCCAGAAGGACCCGGCCCGGCGGGGGAGCTTTCCCCTGTCGGCGGGCTCGGCATACACCGAGGAGGAGAAGGGCGTCTACGAGGCGGGGAAGCCGGTGCGCCCCGGAACCTATGAGCCCGGAACGAGGGTGGACGGCGGGGCCATCTTCGCCCCCGGAGCGGAGAACTATGGCCTCACCTCCCCTGCCCTGCTGGACGCCATCGAGAGCGGTGAAGTGCGCTTCGATTCCCGGCGGCTGCTCCATGCCAGCCTCCTGCGGGGCTGCTGGCTGCGGGATGTATCGGGCACGGGGCGGGCCTTCGTCCTCGCCGCCCTGGGCTGGAGCCCGCTGATGGAGGCGGCGGTCGCCCTGACTTGGGTCTACCTCCTGCTGTTCGTGCTGTTCCAGCTGGCGGGGGCGGCCCTTTGGCTGGGCCTTCGGGGCTCCCTCGTCCGGCCCCTGCGGGCGCTGGACGCCGCCCTGCGGGAAGCGCCGAGTGCCGTGACGGAGCTGGAATATGACATCCGCACCCCCTATGGGGAGCTGCGGGGCCTCCTGGCGGGCTTTCTCCTGCGGCGGCAGATGCTCAGCGCCCAGACCTTTGCCCTCCTGGCCGGGCAAAAGGGCGGGAGTGCCGGTGAGGCCGAGCTGCTGCCCGTGCTCCGGCGCTGTGAGGAAAAGCAGCTCCCCATTCTCCGGGACCGGGGGCTGAGGCTCTCCCACGACCTGAAGTCCGACGGGAAGGTGCCCGCCACGGCGGCGGCGCTGGAGGACATCCTGCTGGCCTTCTTCCGGGAGCTCGTGCCCTACGGGGAGCTGAACGGCCCTCTGGCCCTGCGGACGCTGGAAAAACCCGGCTTCCTCATGCTGGAGGGAGAGGTACAGGCAAAGCGCCTCTCCCCCGAGGGCTTCCAGCTCCTGTGGGACGGCATCTATCGCGGCCCGAAGGATATGGACGCCCCCGGCGCGAAGCTGCGCAAGGCTCTGAACGCCCTGCCCGGCGCCTTTGCCGCCCTGCGGAAGACAAAGGAGGGCCTCATTCTCTCCCTGGGCCTGCCCCTCGCGGGGGAGGCCACGGCGGCGGACGGCGAAGGCTGGATGGAGGGCATCCCCCGGGCTTATCCGGAGGAGCAGGCCCCGCCCCTCACAGAGGCGGCGGCGAAGGCCGCGCGGAAGCGGAAGCTCCTGGGCGTCCTGTCCCTCGTCGTTCTCCTGCTGCTTCTGGCCCTCGGGGTGTTCCTCACCGTCCGGACGAGGCGAACCCTCTATCTCCGCTGAGCTTGTCGGGAGAATCCCGCATCAGGAACAGCAACAATCCTTCATACCGTTTGAAGGGGCAAGCCCATTGGGCCTGCCCCTTCAAACAACTTGTGCGCTCTCACGATACCTTCTTGTCCATCAACCACCGAACTGCATACGCTGTCCCATCAGGATCTGTCGTCTCTCATTACGGAGAACGGCCTTACCACCGCCGCTTGGCAGGACATTCCCCTATATCTGCTGCTGGTGGCCTGCCTGCTCATCTGCGCCTTTTCCCTGAGCCGGAGAGCACCCCCGCCTGTGCGGGCTCAGACGCCCAGGGACAAGCGGAAGCTCTCCAAGCGCACCGTCGCCGCCGCGATTTCCATTCTTCTGCTGATCCCCCTGACGATTTTCATCGGGGTCTACTATCTGGGTGGGACCCAGTATTATCTCATCGCGATTCTCATCCTTGTAGAAACGATGCTGCCCTTCTTCCTGGTATTCGAGGGGCGAAAGCCCCAGGCGCGGGAGCTGGTGGTAATCGCGGTCCTCTGCGCCATCGGCGTGGTGGGCCGGGGCGCTTTCTTCATGCTGCCCTCCTTCAAGCCGGTGCTGGCCCTGGTCATCATCTCCGGGGTGGCCTTCGGCGGCGAGGCGGGTTTCCTGGTGGGCGCCATGACCATGGTGGCCTCCAACGTGCTGTTCGGCCAAGGGCCCTGGACGCCCTTCCAGATGTTCTCTGCGGGGATCATCGGCTTTCTGGCCGGTGTGCTGTTCCGTAAGGGTCTGCTGCGCCGGAGCCGCGTTTCCCTCTGCATCTTCGGGGCCATCGCAACGGTGGTAATCTACGGCGGCATCATGAATCCCGCCGCCGCCCTCATGTACGCCCACACCCTGAACTGGAAGCTGCTGCTCACTTACTACGTTTCCGGCATTCCCGTGGACCTGGTCCACGCTACGGCGACGGTGCTTTTCCTTTGGCTGGCGGCCGAGCCCATGCTGGAAAAGCTGGACAGAATCAAGGTGAAATACGGGCTGATGGAATAGGGATGTAATGATTGCCGAAGCATTAATTCTCGCAAGAGTTTCTAAAAAAGAATATTGGCAGGCCTCAGGCGAGAGCCTGAAAACCTCCATGCGCGTCAAGACGCGCCTCAGTCAGCTTACCGGAGAGGGGTGCTACACCGGCGGAGCTTATCCTTTTGGCTATCGCATCGAAAAGCTGGGACGGTTAAACAAGAAAGGCCAGGAGGTCTACGACCTGGTGATCGACGAAGCAGAGGCTGAAACTGTCCGTCTAATCTTCCGTAAATATGCCGACGAAGGCTATGGAGCGCAGAGGCTTTGCCGCTGGCTGCATGAGGAAGGAATCCAGAGCCGGGACGGGAAAGGCTTTCCCAATACCACCATCAACCGCATCATCAAGAACAGAATCTACATAGGCGTTTTGAAAAACGGAGAAACGGAGATTAAGCTGGACCGCCTGCGGATCGTAGATGACGCCTTGTTTGCTCAAGCGCAGACGGTCATGACCGGGCGTGTATGCAAGCACAAAAGCATCCCGATGAACAACAAGGGCAAGACCCTGCTGGTGGGAAAAATCTTCTGTGCCCACTGTGGCAACCGATTGACGATCACCACCAGCGGGCACAAACAAAAGGACGCCGACGGCAACGACGGCTATATCACCAGGCTGCGATATCAATGCCATTATCAGGTCCGGCATCCCGGAGAGTGTGACGGCCAGTCGGTTTACGTCGCAAACCGCGTGGATTCCATCATAGACGAAATCCTGCGCCTGAAATTCTCCGAAATCAAAGCGGCTTCAAAAGCGGAAGTCCTGAAAAAGCAAAGGGACCGAGACTGTAAGGCCGCGCAGCAGCGGCTGGAGCAGGCGGAGAAAAGCCTCCGGCTTCACGAGAGAGATAAAAAAGACTTCCAGGATGAGGTCCTGAAAGTAATCCGCGGCGAGAGCAAACTCAGTATGGACTTCCTGAGCTCTGCCATCGAAGAGACGGAGAAAGAGCTTGAGGAAGCAAAACTCGCCGTAGAAGCCGCCCGGCAGCATCTGGCAAGCACAGAGGAGCTGGCGCAGCAGCGGAAAGAGGAACTGGACGAAATCATCACGTGGGCAGATATTTACAGCAGCGCGACCCTAGAGAGAAAAAAGATGATTGTCGCCCATTTAATCAAAAAGGTCAGCATCGGGAGAGGCTATCAGGTATCCGTTGAATTCAACATCACATTCGATGAACTGCAGCGGGCAATATCCGGTGAATACCGCGAAGAAACGGACGTCTGCGCCGCCGATTTACCCGTCACAGAGCTTCAAACCAGCGCATAAACACGCGTATTCAACAACAAAAGCAAAAAACCACCATACGGTTCGCATCCCAAGGAAAACAGGGGATAAAATGTATGCCAGGCTTACTTATAAGCAAGTCTGGCATACATTGGTGGAGACAAAGGGATTCGAACCCTCGACCTTACGGATGCGAACCGTACGCTCTCCCAGCTGAGCTATGCCCCCAATTTTTTCCAATTTTCAGTTTTCCCGGGATGCGGCTCAGGTGGGTGGCAAGCGAGATACGCCAATTGACTATAAACTGGCCCACTTGCACTCCCAGCTGAGCTACGCCCCCATCCGCGGCTCCGTTTGGAACCGCAAGGGGTATTATACCACGGTTTTTGAATTTGTAAAGCACAAATATTCATGAAACCGGCCTCGGAGCACTATTATTCTCGTATGACTATTATATTCCCCGTTGAAAAACACGGCATAATGTGCTAATCTTATGCCAAAGGGAAAAAACAGATCGGGAAAGACCGGTCCATCGACCCGACAAACCGAAGAAAGGAAACGAAACAATGGCCGACGAAGAAAAGAAAGTTTCCCCCGGCGCGGAAGCAGAGGGCGCCGAAAAAGCATCTGCCGAAGGGGGCTTCCCCCCCTTCCCCGCGGATTTTGACTGGTCCAAGCTGCCGCCCCCTCCGGCGGACTTCGACTGGTCCAAAATGCCGCCTCCCCCCGCGGATTTCGACCCCAGCAAGTTCAAGGACTTTGACTTCTCCAAGATGCCCCCTCCCCCCAGCATGGAGGAGATGACCTCTGGGGAGGATGAGCCCCTGGAGGAGGACATTCTGAAGCAGAAGGAGCCCGCCTACTGGCTCAAGCATGCCCCCCGGACCATCCGGGGCAACATGAAGCGCGCCTTCAAGCTGGGCGCCCAGGGCGAAAAGATGGAGTGCACCTGCTGGAACCGCCGCTGCCCCTATTTCGGCAACTGCCGGAAGTGCATCGTCTTCCACATGGCCCTGAAGCAGGTCCCCACCTGCCAGCGGGACATGCTGCGGGAGCTGATGCGGGAGGGCGTTCTCGCCAGCGACCTCTACCTGGACGTGGACCCCTGAACCGAAACATAGGAAAAGGCCGGCGCCCTGCGCCGGTCTTTTTCGCGTATCGAAGCGACGAAAGGAGAAAAATGGAGCACACCTATCCCAACCTGTTCACCGAGGCGGGCATCGACGCCGGGGCTGTGGAGGCCCGGGTCCGGGCGGTCTGGCAGGCCCTCACCGCCGGGGAAGACCGCATCTACGGCGAGACCGATGCGGACACCGGCTACTTCACCGACACGGGGAACGACGACGCCCGGACCGAGGGCATGTCCTATGCCATGATGATGGCGGTGCAGATGGACGACAAACCCCTTTTCGACAAGGTATGGCGCTGGAGCCTCAGGTATATGCGCCACGACAGCGGACCCTACAAGGACTACTTCGCCTGGAGCTGCAACCTGGACGGCACCCGCCGGGCCCAGGGCCCCGCCCCGGACGGAGAGGAATACTACGCCATGGCCCTGTTTTTCGCCTCCCACCGCTGGGGGGACGGGCCCGAGCCCCTGGATTACAGCGTCCAGGCCCGGCGCATCCTCCACGCCTGCGTCCACAACCGCCCGGAGACCGTGGATGGGCGAATGGTGGGCGGCCCAATGTGGGACCCCGAGACGAAGCTCATCAAGTTCGTGCCGGAGACTCCCTTCACCGACCCCAGCTACCACCTGCCCCATTTCTACACGCTGTTTTCCCTCTGGGCCGATGAGAAGGACCGCCCCTTCTGGGCCGAAGCGGCGGCGGCAAGCCGGGCCTTTCTCCGCAAGGCGGTGAACCCGGATACCGGCCTCGCCCCCAACATGTGCGCCTTTGACGCGCAGCCCCTCCCCGTGCCGGAGGGGCAGGAGCTGAACCCCTGGGCGGAGCTGGGGCGCTGCTACTTCTCCGATGCCTACCGGGTGGCCATCAACATCAGCCTGGACCACGTCTGGTTCCATGCGGACCCCTGGCAGGTCACCTTCGCGGACACCCTGCAAAACTACGTCTACACCCACGCCGAACCCTCGGAGCACGTGGTCTATCCCGACGGGCGCATTTTTGAGGCGGAGCCCATCATGCATCCCCCGGGCATGAAATCCACCTGGGCCTGCGCCTCCCTGGCCGCCGGCGGGGAGCACCGCCTGAAAGCGGTGCGGGATTTCTTCGCCATGCCCCTGCGCGCAGGCAAGCGGCGATACTACGACAACTGCCTCTATTTCTTCACCCTGCTCGCTCTCAGCGGGAATTACCGCATCTGGTAATCATCCTTTCAAAAAAAAAACGGCAGGCAGCCCCAGGCTGCCTGCCGCTATCATCTGTCGTTATTCTTCGCCGCCTGTGACAGCGCCTTCTTCGTCCGTGGCGGTGCCTGCTTCGTTGCTGACGGCGCCTTCTTCGCCAGTGACAGCGCCTGCTTCGTTGCTGACGGCGCCTTCTTCGCCGGGGACAGCGCTCACCGGCTCTTCATTCACCGGCTCTTCGGGCTCCGGCTCCTCTGTTACCGGTTCCTCATTCTCCGGCTCCTCTGTTACCGGTTCCTCTGTTACCGGCTCTTCGGGGGGCGCTTCCTGAGCTACCCCGCCATTGGAGGCAGTGCTGGGGCCGGTGCTGACGGTGCTGCCCGAATTGGGGGTGGGCTCCGGCGTAGGCTCCGGGGTGGGTTCCGGCGTGGGGGTGGGTGTCGGCCGTGCCGTGGGCGTCGGGGTAGGCGTTGGCGTTGGGGTAGGCGTCGCTGTCGGCGTGGGGGACGGCTCCGGGGTCTCCGTCGGCTCCGGCGTCGGGGTAGGCGTTGGCGTTGGGGTGGGCGTCGGCGTGGGGGTCAGCGACGGCGTCGGCGTGGGGGTCGGGGTCGGCCGCGCGGGGGTGGGCGTGGGCACATAGCTCTCGGCCTCGGCGGCGGCCACGCGGTCCGTTCGCTCCGCCCAGACGGTGACGCCGATGACGCCGATGGCGAGGCAGGCGATGAGTACCCAAAGAATGATTTTTTTCATCCGGTACCTCCCGGTCCTCTCTTTCGTTGGGAAAAGCCCGCCCCGGACGCCCCGGTGGGCGCCGTGCCGGGAATGGGCATTACAAGCGCTGAATGTTTGATATTATATATCGTTATGCTTCCATATGCAAGAGCGACTTTCCTTGCCTTACCGAAGCAGCTTTTTCAGGGCATTCTCCTCCACGCCCGGGAGGATGCGCCGGAGCTGCTCCAGCACCCGGGAATAGGATTCCGCCGGTTCCCGGCGGTAGACTGCCTCGGTGAAAGCGCTCCCCATGGACTTTTCCGGGGTGGAGTATTCCGCCACGCCCCAGCCATAGGGCTTGCCCTTCTTATCCTGCATATATACGAAGTCGCTGATGACGACGTAGCACTGGGCCTGAAGGCTGGCGATGAGGGTGTCGAAGCCCTTTTTCCCCTCCGGGCCGTAGTCTCCCCTGGCCTTCAGCGCCCCGGTAAGCACCGGGGCGCTGGCGTCCAAAAGGTCGAAAAGCTGCTTCTCCCGCCACTGGGCCAAGCCCTCGTCATAGCGGGCGTCGAAATCATATCCGTCCCGGCGGTAGTTGGCGAAGTCAGGGAACCACTTCCGGCTGATGAACACCGCCTTGTGCTGGAAAAACTTTCCGTAGGCGCAGCCGGTCTCCCGAATGACGGGGCCCTTCCACTCCCAGGGGCCGGGCTTATCCGTGAACCAGAGGCCGGGGGCCACCCGCTCCTCCACGGAGAAACCGGGGACGGAGTTCTTGAACAGGGGCACGAAGCCCAGGTCCTCCACTGCCTCCTCCAAATCCGCCTGGGAGCGGATGGTGATGTCAAAGGTGGTCATGACCGGGGGTATCTCAGTCCAGAGTGCCGCAGAGGGAATCGGCCAGCTGCATGGCATAGGCCAGGGCCCGGCCGTAGCTGTTGCCGTTGAGGAGCAGGGGGTAGTCCACGGCGTACATGCCGCCGGCGGCGTTGCCCACGGCATAGAGGCCGGGGATGTTCTTCGCATCCGGGCCGATGACGTTCAGGTGGGTGTCGATTTGGGCGCCGCCGAAGACGTCCAGCAGCACGGGACCCCACTTGAGGGCGTAGAAGGGGCCCTTCTCCACGCTGGTGAGGAGCCGGGCGCGCTTGCCGAAGTCCACGTCGTCCCCGGAGGCCACAATCTGATTATACCGCTTCACGGTGGCCAGCAGGTTCTCCACGGGCACGTCCATCTTTTCGGCGAGCTCCTCCAGGGTGTCGGCCTTGAAGGCGGTGCCCTGCTCCAGGAAGCGGGCCACGGTGGCCTCCATCTGCTCCCGGTTGAAGCTGTCCCCCACCACGCTGAGGGGCATCATGCCCTGGCCGCCCAGCTCGCTGAAGCGCTCGTCCATCTCGTCCAGATACTTGCTGTCCATGACGGTCCAGGCATAGTCGCCGCCGGGCTGCATGAGGCAGCGCACGGACTTGGCCTGCATCCAGGTATCCTCGTTCATGAAGCGGCGTCCCAGGCGGTTCACATGGAGGAAGAAGCCCTGATAGCCGCAGCCGCCCAGGGCATGGAGGGTGGCGGCCCACTCGGGGTTATCCAGGGCAGCGCCGGCCCAATAGGCCATCTTCTGCCCGTCGCCGGTGTTGCCGGGGCGCTTGAACTGGCTGGGGGGCCGGGTGCCGATGGGGCAGAAGGCCTCCAGCATCTCCCGGTCCTCGCTGCAGTCGCCGGTGGCGAGGACGACGCCCTTCGTGCCCTGATAGCGGCGGTACTTCCCGTCGGGGCACTTGGCGATGCAGCCGGTGACCCGGCCGGTCTCGTCCTTTTCCAGATACAGGGCCGGGGTGAGGCGCAGGAGCTGCCCGCCCTTTTCCTTGAGAGCCTTCTCCAGGATCTCGCAGGCCAGGGGGCCGCCGCCCCACTGCTTGTATTTCGTGCTGCCCTGCTTGAGGAAGATGTGGTGGGTGCCGGGGTACTCGCTGAACATGGGGCCCTTGTAAGCCTCATACACGCCCACCTCCAGGCAGTCCCCCGCCAAATCCAGCATCCAGTGGAAGCCCTCGGCGCTGCGGTTGAGGAAAATCCACAGGAGATCCTCCTGGACGCGGCTGCCGCTCATCTTCAGCCAGTCGGCGGCCAGCACCTTCTTGTCGATGGTGATGCCCTTCTCCGCCATGACGCGGCTGTTCACCGCGGCGATCTGCCCGGCCAGGGCCAGGGTGTGCTCGTTCTTATCCAAATCAATGACCTTGAGGCCCCGGTCCGCGCAGCGGGCGGAGGCGGCGAGGCCGCTGATGCCGCCGCCGATGACCAGCACCTCGGTGGTCACGGTCTCGGCGATCTCCGACTCGGGGATCTTCTCCGGGGGAGTCTCCCAGCTGTAGCCCTTGCGGGGAGAGCGGTTGGAATAAAACTTCATTTCCAGTTCCTGGGGCATGTTCGTCTCCTTTCTTCGGCGGAAGCCGCCGAACCGGTTTTTATTCTTGGCTTATCATAACACATCCTGCCCCCCGGAAACAACAAATTGTGTCTTTTTTTGCAAAAATGCCCCGGCTCCCGCGAAGGGAGCCGGGGCGGGGTTCGCTTGCCGGGGCATTATTTCAGCTGGCTGACCTTGCCGGTCTCCTTATTGCGCCAGCGGGGCTTCAGGGGCAGGGGCCAGTTGAACTCCATGGCGCCGGGGGTGGGGCAGTCGGTGGCGCAGCAGCCGCAGTACCAGCATTCCTCGGGATGGAGGATGATGGGAGGCGCGCCCTTTTTGGGGTTGGGGATGAATACGTCGATTTGGCAGGTCTCCACGCAGGTGTTGCAGCCGATGCACTTCTCGGGATTGATCTTCACCGGCACATTGGGGGTCTGCACATTGGGAATCGCATATACTTTCTCGGACATCGTCTTTCCCTCCGTTCTCAGGTCTCCGGCTTCCAGACGCCGGTGTAGTCCTGGTTATGGGCCTCGTACTGCTCCTTCATGTTGCCCCAGAAGCGGATGGGCAGGCGCTCGAACTTCACTTCCCCGTTCTCCTGCCGGAGGGTGAGGTAGTTTTTCAGCTCCTCGGGGTCCTCGTTGGGGTAGTCCAGGCGCTCCACCCCCAGGGCGGGGCTGGTGAGCCGCCGCTCCTTCATGGCCTGGATGATGATCTTCGCATGCTCGATCATGCTCAAATCCTCCAGGGAGCGCATGAGCTTGTGGGGGTCCAGGGCGTAGAGCTGGGGCACCGCGAATTCCTCGATGCGCCCGATCTCCTCCAGGGCCAAATCAAAGAGCCGCTCGCTGCGGTAGTGGCCCACGTAATACTGCATGACACGGCTGAGGCCGTTGTGCAGCTCCTTCCACTCGATGCCGGAGGAGCGCCTGGCGGGGGCCAGCACCCGCTCCTTCTCCCTGTCAATCTGCGCCCGGGACACCGCCCCTGCGGCCACGGATTTGGCGTAAGCGGCGGCCTTGCGGCCCGCGTAGCGCCCGGTGGCGGCGGCATAGCTGTGGTCCTCGGGGGAGAAGGTGGAGGTCCCGGCGGCATAGAGCCCGTCCAGGGTGGACTTGAGGTTCCAGTCCACCAGGATGCCGCCGCCCCGGGCGGCGTCCCGATAGCTCTCAGAGGGCTGGAACTCCATGTAGGAGTAGTTCATGATCTGGTCCTTGGTCATGTCGAAGCCGCCCTCGGTCATGGTCTTGACCATGATCTTCGTGGTGGATTCCTCATTGAGCATCAGGTTCCAGGTGGCGTTGGCCTCGGCCTTCTTCATGCCGGCGAAATCGCCGTAGAAAGGCAGCTCATATTCCCCGGTGCGGATGCCCTCAAGGATCTTCTCGTTCACGGGCCCGGAATTGGAGAACATGGCCCCGCCGTCGTCCCAGCCCTGGATGGGGATGGGGAGCACCTTGTTGTTGGCGTCCACGATGGGCACGTTTTCATAGCTGGCGTCGCCGCCGCCGGTGTACCACTTGTGCTTGAGGCCGGTGGCGATGCGGTAGGGGTTGGAGCCCTCCATCATGGTGAGGGTCGCCCCGGCCCGCCAGGCCATGGTGGAGCTGTCGCCGCTCTCGTTGCGGGAGAACATGGAGGAATAGCCGCCGTGCTCCATGTCCATCATCCACAGACTGCCGGAGCCCGCGGTGGACATGATGACGGCCTTGGCCTTCACGATGAGGAATTCGCCGGTGCGCACGTTGATGCCCGTGGCCCCCACCACGCGCTTGCCCTGCACCCCGTCCTCGTTCAGGAGGCTGGTGGCCATGACCCGGTCATAGACCTCCACCCCCAGCTTCTTGCACTCCTTTTTCAGGATGGGCTTGAAGGTGCTGCCCCAGATGCGGAGCACCACGTTGTTGCGCTGGTCGGGGGGGTTGTAGCCCGGCTTGTCCCAGCCCTCGTGCTCGGCATAGCCGGCGAAGCGGGTGTAGCGGGGGGAGACCATGAACTTGGTCTTGTCGTCCCGGCCCTCCGCGCCCACGAACTCGTCGTCCGTGTCCCGGATCTTGCCGCCCATCTGCTCCATCTCCAGCAGGGTGTCATAGTCCTCGCGGCACTGGATTTCGATGCCGATGCCGTTGGAGAAGGGCCCCAGGGCCTCCATCTCCTGGATGGCCCACTCGTCCGGGTCCACCCGGCTCAGGGGGTTGCCGGGCACGTTGCACCAGTGGTCGCAGCCGGGGCCGCCCGCGCCGGAGCGCTTGACATCGCCCTTTTCCAGCAGCACCACCTTCGCGCCCTGGCGGGCGGCGCTGATGGACGCCCAGCAGCCGGCGATGCCGCCGCCCAGGACAAGTACATCGGTCTCAATCTCCTTCTCCTCTCCGAACTTAATCGGATAGGGCCACTCCGGGGGCGTCCCCTCGGATTTCAGGTAATCATGCCAGGTTCCCATGCTTCTGCCTCCTTTATGTAATGGTATTTACGCTTCACTATATCCTGATCATATCATTATAATGAACAAATGATGGTGAAACCGCCGCAAAGCGTTTCTATCCCCGGAGCATTTCGGCGAACTTTGCCAGGTGGTCGGGAATGGCGATCTGCTGGGGGCAGACCTGGGTGCAGCTGCGGCAGCCCACGCAGGCGGAGGGCTGCTTATCCTCCGGCAGGGCCATGAGGGCCATGGGGGCGATGAAGCCGCCGCCGGTGAGGGCGTGCTCATTGTAGAGGGAGAGCAGGTAGGGGATGTCCAGGGACATGGGGCAGTGGGCGGTGCAGTAGCGGCAGGCGGTGCAGGGCACGGTGCCCCGCTTCCCCATCTCCTCCGCCAGCTCCCCGAGGGCGGCCAGCTCCTTTTCATTCAGGGGCTTTTCCTCAGCAAAGGTGGCAAGGTTTGCCTCCAGCTGCGCCATGTCGGACATGCCGGAGAGGATGACCTTCACCTCCGGGAGGGTCTGCAAGAAGCGGAAGGCCCAGGCGGGCACCGTCTCCTCCGGGCGGAGGGAGCGGAGCTTTTCCTCCCCCTCCGGGCTGAGGGATGCCAGCGCCCCGCCCCGCAGGGGCTCCATGACCCAGACGGGGATGCCGTACTCCTTCAGAAGGGCCACCTTCTCCTCCGCCTCCTGGAAGCGCCAGTCCAGCCAGTTGAGCTGGAGCTGGCAGAACTCCATGTCCTTGCCGTAGGCCTCCAGAAAACGCTTCAGCACCGGCAGGTGCCCGTGGCAGGAAAAGCCCAGGTGCCGGATGCGCCCGGCCTTCTTCTCCGCCATCAGATAGTCGTAAACGCCGTATTTGGGGTCCAGGTAGCTGTCGATGTTCATCTCGCACACGTTGTGGAAGAGGTAGAAGTCGAAATACGCCACCCGGCACTTTTCCAGCTGCCGGGCAAAAATCTCCCGGAGCCTGGGGAAATTGGAGAGGTCATAGCCGGGGAACTTGTCCGCGAGATAGTAGCTCTCCCGGGGATAGGCGGCGAGGATGCGGCCCATGACATTCTCGGATTCCCCGTCGTGATAGCCCCAGGCGGTGTCGAAGTAGTTGACCCCGCCGACAAAGGCGGTCTTCACCATGGCCGCCACTTTTTCCTCGTCCACGCTCTCCGGCTGCCCCTCGAAGCCCGGGAGGCGCATGCAGCCGAAGCCCAGCGCCGAGAGCCGGAGGCCCTGAAATTCCTTGTAAATCATCCGCGTCACTCCTTGTATAATTCTGGTCTGATTTTACCGAATCCGGGCCGGGGCTGTCAAGCGGGCGGTTTCTCCGGCACAATTTCCTGTCTGTGTCTTTTTTCTTAAACTGATGTGGAAATGCGCACAATTATGTGGTAATATTTGTTTTTAGGTGGGATTTTCCCCACAAATATGGCAATCATTCAGATAAACTCAAGGCCGCATCCCCATTCCTGCGGGGGCAGAGGACACCTGCCCACAGATTTTTTTCGTCCACGGCGGAGGCATCCGCCGGAGAGGAGGCCGCCTTTATGAGCCTTTATGCGGGGGCAATCCTGCTGACGGAGCTTCTCATGGCAGCGATGGTCCTCCATGTGATGCGCCATACCAGCTTTACGAGAGAGGAGAAGGCCTGGTATCTCCTGACCTTCTGCTCGGTCATGCTGTGTGCCGGCGCGGAGTTCCTGTCCCGGCATCTGGATGGCCGCGCCGCGCCCTTCGCCCTGCCCCTCACCGTCATTACGGTTATCCAGTTCTCCCTGGCGCCGATGCTGCCGGTATTCTTCATCGGCGCGCTGGGCATGCAGTCCCTGGCAAAGAAGGCCTCGGCCGTCTTTGCCCTTCACGCCGGGGCGGAGATTGTCTCTGCCTTCTTCGGGTGGATTTTCTTCTTTGACGCCGGGGGGACCTATGTCCGGGGCGGGGCGTACATCATTTATGAGGCCTTCTATCTCATCAGTCTCCTTTTCCTCATCGTCAGCCTGATATTTGTGGGGCGGCGCTTTCAGCACCGGGACCGCCTGACCATCGTCATGGTCCTGGTCATCATGGTCGCGGCCATCCTCCCCCTCCTGCTGTTCAAGATATATACGGATTATCTGGGCATCGGTATCTGCGCCTGCCTCTGCTACATCTATTACAACGACCTCATCCAGGCGGACCTCCGCTCGGAGCTGGTGGAAGAGCAGAAGCGGATTTCCCGGATACAGGCACAGATTATCTCCAGCATGGCGAACCTCATCGAGAGCCGGGACATGGAGACCGGGGAGCATGTGGCCCGCACCAGCCGCTATGTGAGGACCCTGGCGGAGAAGTGCCGGGAGGACGGGGTATACGCCGACCTCATTGACGACCGGTTCATCGAAATGATTTCGCTCCTGGCCCCCATGCACGACATCGGGAAGATTGTCGTCCCGGACAGCATCCTCAAGAAGCCGGGGCGGCTGACGGAGGAGGAATTCCAGGAGATGAAGCGGCACGCCTCCGAGGGGGGCAAGGTCATCGGCGAGGTGCTGCGGGGCATCACAGACGAGGATTATCTGCATTTCGCCTCGGACATCGCCGCCTACCACCATGAGCGCTGGGAAGGCCGGGGCTATCCCGCCGGGCTGAAGGGAGAGGAGATTCCCCTGGCCTCCCGAATCATGGCCATCGCGGATGTGTACGACGCCCTCATTTCCGAGCGCTGCTACAAAAAGCCCATGTCCCGGGAGGAGGCCATAAGGATTATCCGGGAGGAGAGCGGCACCCACTTTGACCCCCGGATTGCGGAGGTGTTCCTGCGCCATCAGTCGGATTTTGTGTAGGGCATCCTTTGCCGATAAAAACCCCCGCAGGCAGCCTGCCCGCGGGGATTTTCGCATGTACGCGCCTTATTTTTTCTTTTTCTTTTTGCCCTTGAGCTCCTCGGAGAGGATATCCCCCAGCTTGCTGCGGCGGCCCTCCCCTTCCCCGAAGGTCTCCCCCAGCTTGCGCAGAAGCTCCTTCTGCTCATTTGTGAGGTTCCGGGGCGTCTGCACCGTGACGGTGACGAACTGGTCCCCCCGGCCGGAGGCGTTGAGGCGCTGGGTGCCCTTGCCCCGGAGGCGGAAGACCGTGCCGGTCTGGGTGCCGTCGGGGATGGTGTACTTCACCTTCCCGTCCAGAGTGGGGACCTCCACACTGTCCCCCAGGGCAGCCTGGGTGATGGTGATGGGCATCTCATAGTAGATATCGAAGCCCTCCCGCTCAAACTGGCTGTGGGGCAGCACGGAGACGGTGATGAGCAGATCCCCCGCCGGGCCGCCGTTTGCGCCCCGATGGCCCGCGCCCCGGACCGAGAGGGTCTGCCCGTCGTCGATGCCGCCGGGGAAATCCACCCTGGTGGTGGTGTTCTTCCGCACGGCTCCCTTGCCCCGGCACTTGGGGCAGGGGCTGTGGATGATTTTTCCCGCGCCGGAGCAGTCCGGGCAGGGGCTGGTGCTGGACATGACGCCGAAGGCGGTGCGCACCTGGCTGCGGATGGAGCCGGTGCCGGAGCAGCGGGAGCAGACCTCGGGGGTCGTGCCCTTGGCGCAGCCGGTGCCGGAGCACTCCGGGCAGTTCTCGATGCGGGAGATGGGCACCTCCTTGGTGCATCCGAAGGCCGCCTCCTCGAAGGTGAGCTCCGCCCGGACCCGCAGGTTCTCCCCCTTCCGGGGGCCGCCAGCGCTGCGGGAGCGGGCGGCGCCCCCGCTGAAGAAGGAGCCGAAGATATCCCCCAGATCCAGGTCGTCGAAGCCGCCGAAGCCGCCGAAGCCGGCGCCCCCGGCCCCGGCCCCCGCGCCGTAGCTGGGGTCCACCCCGGCAAAGCCGAACTGGTCGTAGCGGGTGCGCTTCTCCGGGTCGGAGAGCACCTCATAGGCCTCCCCGATCTCCTTGAAGCGCGCCTCCGCCCCCTTGTCCCCAGGATTCATGTCCGGGTGATTTTCCTTGGCCAGGCGGCGATATGCTTTTTTTATTTCCTCTTCGCTGGCCCCCTTCTGGAGCCCGAGGACCTCATAATAATCCCGTTTATCCGCCATGGATAAGCACCTCTTCTATTGGGAAAAACCTGCCGCGCGCCGTCGGCCCCGGAGGGGCCGGCGGCGCGAAGCAGAGAGAGAAATCAGATGATGAATAATTACCGAAAATGTCAGGGGTTGTCGTCGTCCACGACCTCATAGTCCGCGTCCTGATAATCCCCGCCGCCGGAATTGCCGCCGCCGGTATAGCCGGTGTCGCCGCCGGGAGCCGCGCCGCCCTGGGGATTGGCGCCATTTGCCTGGTAGAGCTTCTCTGAGAGCTTGTAGAAGGCCTGGGTCAGCTCCTCCGTGGCGGCCTTGATGGCGGCGGTATCGGTGCCGCTGAGGGCGGTCTTCAGCTTCTCGACGCCCTCCTTCACCGGGGCCTTGTCAGCCTCGGGCAGCTTGTCGCCCACCTCCTCCAGGGTCCGCTCGGCCTGATAGACCATCTGGTCGCCCTGGTTGCGGGTGTCCACCTCTTCCTTGCGCTTGGCGTCCTCGGCGGCGTACTGCTCGGCCTCCTTGACGGCCCGCTCCACATCCTCCTTGGACATGTTGGAGGAGCTGGTGACGGTGATGTGCTGCTCCCGCCCGGTGCCCTTGTCGGTGGCGGAGACGTTCACGATGCCGTTGGCGTCGATGTCGAAGGTGACCTCAATCTGGGGCACGCCCCGGCGGGCCGGCGCGATGCCGTCCAGATGGAAGCGGCCCAGGGACTTGTTGTAGGCCGCCATCTCCCGCTCGCCCTGGAGGACGTTGACCTCCACGCTGGTCTGGTTGTCGGAGGCGGTGGAGAAAATCTGGCTCTTCTTGGTGGGGATGGTGGTGTTCCGCTCGATGAGCTTGGTGAACACGCCGCCCAGGGTCTCGATGCCCAGACTCAGGGGGGTGACGTCCAGCAGGAGGATGCCCTCCACGTCGCCGCCCAGCACGCCGCCCTGGATGGCGGCGCCCACGGCCACGCACTCATCGGGGTTGATGCCCTTGAAGGGCTCCTTGCCGGTGAGGCGCTTGACCTCGTCCTGCACGGCGGGAATCCGGGTGGAGCCGCCCACCAGGAGCACCTTGTTCAGATCGCTGGCGCTGAGGCCCGCGTCGGAGAGGGCCTGGCGCACGGGGCCGGTGGTCTTTTCCACCAGGCCGGCGGTGAGCTCGTTGAACTTGGCGCGGCTGAGGGTGAGGTCCAGGTGCTTGGGGCCGGAGGCGTCGGCGGTGATATAGGGGAGGTTGATGTTGCTGGTGGTGACGCTCGAGAGCTCGATCTTGGATTTCTCGGCGGCCTCCCGGAGGCGCTGCATGGCCACCCGGTCGGAAGAGAGGTCGATGCCGTTGTCCTTCTTGAACTCCGCCACCATCCAGTTCATGATGGCCTCGTCGAAGTCATCGCCGCCCAGGTGAGTGTCACCCGCCGTGGCCAGGACCTCGATGACCCCGTCGCCGATCTCCAGCACGGAGACGTCGAAGGTGCCGCCGCCCAGGTCATAGACCATGATCTTCTGGTCGGTCTCCTTGTCCAGGCCGTAGGCCAGGGCCGCCGCCGTGGGCTCGTTGATGATGCGCTTCACATCCAGGCCGGCGATCTTGCCCGCGTCCTTGGTGGCCTGGCGCTGGCTGTCGTTGAAGTAGGCGGGCACGGTGATGACCGCCTCGGTGACGCTGCCGCCGAGATAGGCTTCCGCGTCGGCCTTGAGCTTGCTCAGCACCATGGCGCTGATCTCGGGGGGCGTAAAATTCTTGCCGTCGATGGCGACCTTGTAGTTGGTGCCCATGTGCCGCTTGATGGAGCTCACCGTCCGGTCCGGGTTGGTGACGGCCTGGCGCTTGGCCACCTGGCCCACCATGCGCTCCCCGGTCTTGGAGAAGGCCACCACGGAGGGCGTGGTACGGCTGCCCTCGGCGTTGGCGATGACAATCGGCTCGCCGCCCTCCATGACGGCGACGCAGCTGTTGGTGGTTCCCAAATCTATGCCAATGATCTTACCCATGATAATTTCCTCCTTAAAGTTCCTTTGGATTTATATTCAATTCAGTTCGCCACTTTCACCATGGCAAAACGAATGACCTTGTCGTTCAGCTTGAAGCCCTTCTGGAATTCCTCCACTACCAGGTTCTCACCCAGGCTCTCATCCTCCACATGGATGACCGCGTTGTGCTCCGCCGGGTCGAAGGGCTGACCGGCGGCCTCGATGGGGGTGACGCCCATCTTCGCGAAGATCTCCGTGAGCTGGGCCATGGTCATCTCCACTCCCTTGTAAAAGCCGGGGTCGCTGCACTCGGCCTTGAGGGCCCGCTCCAGGTTGTCGTAGACCGGCAGGAGCTGCAGGACCGTGTCCGCCTTGCCGTCGGAATAGGTGGTCTCCTTCTCCTTCTGGCTGCGGCGGCGGTAGTTTTCGTATTCGGCGGCGAGGCGGAGATACTTGTCCTTTTCCGCGCCGAGGGCCGCCTCCATCTCCGATTTCAGGGCCTCCAGCTTCTTTTTCAGCTCCGCTTCCTTTTTCCGGCCGAATTTTCCCCCCCCGCCTTTTTCCGGGGTCTCCGGGGTCTCGGGGACTTCCGCCTCCGCCTCCGGCTGAGGCGCTTCCTCCTCCAAAGGCTCCGGGGTCTTCTTCTCTTCGTCCATGACTAACTGCTCTCTCCCTCCGTGGTGTGTTCATCCGGCGCGGTCAGCTGCGGCGGGGGCTGTACCGTGCCCGCCAGGGCCGCCTGCTGCATCCCCCGGGCGATGCCCCGGAGATAGGCCGCCACCCGCGCATAGTCCATGCGCACGGGGCCGACGACGCCGATGACGCCCTGCATATTGTTTCCCATGTCATAGGATGCCAGCACCACGCCGCTGTCCTTGAGCTCCTCGGCCACGTTCTCCGGCCCGATGAGAATCTTCACCCCATCCTCCCCGCCCTGGGGCAGATCCCGGATAACGTCCTCGTCCGAGAGATAATCCATCAGCTTCTGTGCCTTGTCCACATCCCGGTATTCCGGGAGGGAGAGGATGTTGCTGGCCCCGGTGAGCACCGGGCGCTTGGGCTGGGCGGGGGTCATGGCCTGCATGGCAAAGGCCGCGATGGCCGCCACGGCGCCGCTCTCGTCCCCCAGGCTCCGCTCGGCGGCGGCGATGAGGGCCGCATCCATCTCCTCCGGGCCGATGCCGGTGAAGCTGGCATTGAACACCGTGGACATCTTCTTCACCAGGGCCTCCCCGATGCCCTCGGGGAAGCGCATCACCCGGTTCACCGCGCTCTCGTCATCCAGGAGGAGCACGGCGATGACGGTGGTATCGTCCACCCGGATGAGGTCATAGCGCCGCACCGTGTGCCGGTTGGGGGCCGCGGCGGCGGTGTAGACGGGGTAGCTGGTCATCTCGCTCACCAGCTTGCCCGCATCCGCCAGCAGCTCGTCGAAACGGCTCATCTTCTGCTTCAGCGCGTCGTTGATGCGCTGGGTCTCCTCCAGGCTCAGGCGGTGCTCGTTCATGAGCTCGTTGACATACACCCGGTAGCCCATGGGGGAGGGGATGCGCCCGGCGGAGGTGTGGGGCTGCTCCAGAAGGCCCATGGCGGTCATCTCCGCCATTTCGTTGCGGATGGTGGCGCTGGAGCAGTTCAGTTCCCCGTTCTCGGCGATGGCCTTGCTGCCCACGGGCTCCGCCGTGGCAACATAGCTCTCCACAATGATTTTCAAAATCCTGCGCCGCCGCTCGGTGAGTTCCATGTCCCCCATCCCTGCTTTCCGGTTTTAGCACTCTTTGTCTTTGAGTGCTAAACGTAATATAATACAGCCTCGTCTCCTTGTCAAGGCCCTTTTGCGAACAAATTGTAAATGATTTTTTCCGCGCCGGGATTGCAATTCCCGGGAGGGGAGATTATAATATTACGGTTAATTTTGCTGAACATTTAAGGAAGGGTCGGATACCCATGGATATTCGCAACATCGCCATCATCGCCCACGTTGACCACGGCAAAACCACCCTGGTCAATGAAATGCTGCGGCAGGGGGGCGTTTTCCGGGAGAACCAGGTGGTGGAGGACCGGGTCATGGACTCCGGGGATCTGGAGCGGGAGCGGGGCATTACCATTCTCTCCAAAAACACCGCCATTCATTATAAGGACACCAAAATCAACATCGTGGACACCCCGGGCCACGCCGATTTCGGCGGCGAGGTGGAACGGGTGCTGAAGATGGTCAACGGGGTGCTCCTGCTGGTGGACGCCGCCGAGGGGCCCATGCCCCAGACCCGCTTCGTCCTCTCCCGGGCCCTGGAGCTGGGGCACCGGGTCATCGTGGTGGTGAACAAGATTGACCGCCCCGACGCGAGAATCCACGAGGTCATCGACGAGGTGCTGGAGCTGCTTTTGGAGCTGAACGCCACGGACGAGCAGCTGGACAGCCCCATGCTCTTCTGCTCCGCCCGGGCGGGCACCGCCGCCTATTCCCCCGAGGCGGAGGGGGAGGATCTGCGCCCTCTCTTCGACACCATCCTGGAATACATGCCCGCCCCGGAGCGGGACGAGGAGGGGCCCTTGCAGATGCTGGTCTCCTCCCTGGACTACAACGACTATGTGGGGCGCATCGCCGTGGGGCGCATCCAGCGGGGCGTCATCCGCCAGAACCAGGAGATCCTGGTCTTAAGCTCCGAGCACCCGGAGACCCACCTGAAGGCCAAGGCGGTGAGTCTCTATGTCTTTGACGGTCTCAGCCGCACGGCGGTGACGGAGGCCGGGGCCGGGGACATCATCGCCCTCAGCGGCATCGGGGACGTCACCATCGGGGACACCATCTGCGCGCCGGACTGCCCGGACCCCCTGCCCTTCGTGAAAATCTCCGCCCCCACCATGGAGATGACCTTCTCCGTGAACGACAGTCCCTTTGCCGGGACGGAGGGAAAATTCGTCACCTCCCGCGCCCTCAGGGACCGGCTTTTCCGGGAGACCCTCAAGGACGTGAGCCTCAGGGTCACGGAGACGGACAGCACCGACAGCTTCAACGTGGCCGGCCGGGGGGAGATGCACCTCTCCATCCTCATCGAGACCATGCGCCGGGAGGGCTTCGAGTTCCAGGTCTCCCCGCCCCGGGTGCTGACGAAAACGGAAAACGGCGTGACCATGGAGCCGGTGGAGGAGGTCGTCATCGACGTGCCGGACGCCGCCGTGGGCTCCGTCATCGAAAAGCTGGCGCAGCGGAAGGGGGACCTTAAGGAGATGACCCCCACGGGGAGCCGCACGAAGCTCATCTTCACCGTGCCCAGCCGGGGGCTTTTCGGCTACCGCAGCGAATTTCTCACCGACACGAGGGGCGAGGGCATCATGGCCTCCGTCTTTTCCGGCTACGAGCCCATGAAGGGGGAGGTGAAGCGGCGCAGCACCGGCTCCCTCATCGCCTTTGAGACCGGGGACGCCGTGGCCTACGGCATCTTCAACACCCAGGACCGGGGCACCATGTTCATCGGGCCGGGGACGAAGGTCTACGGCGGCATGGTGGTGGGCTCCTGCCCCAAGCAGGAGGACATCGTCATCAACGTCTGCCGCAAGAAGCAGATGACCAATATGCGTGCCTCCGGCTCGGACGAGGCCCTGCGCCTGGTGCCCCCGAGAATCATGAGCCTGGAGCAGTGCATGGAGTTTCTCGCCGACGACGAGCTGCTGGAGGTCACCCCCAAGTCCCTCCGGCTGAGGAAGCGGGTGCTGGACCACGAGCGCAGGGCCAAGAGCGCCTTCCGCAGTAAGCAGCAGAAATGAAGGGAAAGCTTATCGTCATCGAGGGGCTGGACGGCTCCGGGAAGGCCACCCAGGCCGCGCTGCTCACCGACGCCCTCCGGCGGGCGGGCCGGGCGGTGCGCGCCGTCACCTTCCCCAACTATGAAAGCGACGCCTCCGCCCTCATCAAAATGTATCTCTCCGGCGCTTTCGGGCAGGAGCCGGAGGCTGTGAACGCCTACGCCGCCTCCAGCTTCTACGCGGTGGACCGCTACGCCGCCTGGAAGCAGGACTGGGGGGAGTTTTACCGCGCCGGAGGCGTCATCGTGGCGGACCGGTACACCACCTCCAACGCCGTCTACCAGTGCGCCAAGCTCCCCCGGGAAAAGTGGGACGAATATCTCGACTGGCTCTTTACCTATGAATACGCCCTGCTGGGCATCCCGGAGCCGGATTTGGTGCTCTATCTCCGGGTGGACACGGCTTTGAGCCAGGCCCTCATGAGCGGGCGCTACGCCGGGGACGAGGGGAAGAAGGACATCCACGAGCGGAACCGGGCGTTTCTGGACCGCTCCGGCGCGGCGGCGGAATACTGCGCGGAAAAGCTGGGCTGGCGGGTCATCGACTGCGTTTCCGGCGGGGAGATGCGACCCCCGGAGGAAATCCACGCCCGGCTCCTGGCCCTCGCGGAGGAGTGTGTCAGCGGGGCCGGTTAAGCGAGCAGAAAGCTCCTTTGTTTCAGGTAGGGAGCTGCATCGGCACTGTGACTACCGATTGCAGGTAGAGAGCGGAAGGGAATCCAAGGGGAAACCCAGGGTTTCCCGTGGCCGCCACGGAGGGGTCGGGGGGACCGTTGCGGAAGGTCCCCCAGCGATTCTTTGCCTTCTTTCTCATCGCGGAGAAAGAAGGTCGCGAGCCGGAGCGAGCGAAACTATCCCCTGGCAGAGATTCACAAACAACAACAAAAACAATCACACCGGCGGAAGAAGCGCAAAAATGTGCCTCTCCGCCGTTTTTCTGTTTTGACTTGCGCCCTCCTGTGTGCTATGCTGTCTGTATAAAAGCAAAAAACAAAAAAGGAGAAGCAGCATGGACGTCATTAAAGTGGTTATGCCCGAGGCAAAGCCCGGGGAATTCGCCATGCCGGTCATGGACGTGAGCGGCGTGAAGCGGAAATTCCTGGACATCCCCTATGTCCCCGGCGGCGGCCCCAAGCAGTCTTTGGATATCTTCCTCCCCGACGAGGGGGAGGGCCCCTTCCCCACGATTATCTTCATCCACGGCGGCGCCTTCTGGGGCGGCGACAAGCAGGACATGCAGAACGTCTACCTCATGAACGGCATCCGCCGGGGCTACGCGGTGGTGAACGTGAATCACCGTCTCTCGGACGAAGTGAAATTCCCCCTGCCGGTCTACGATGTGAAGGCCGCCGTCCGCTTCCTGCGGGCTAACGCGGCAAAATACTGCCTGGACGGGAGCCGCTTCGCCGTGGGCGGCAACTCCGCCGGGGCCTACTTCGCCGCCATGCTGGGCACCAGCGCCGGGGTGGCCGCCCTGGAGGACAATTCCATGGGGAACCCCGGCGTGAGCAGCGCCGTGCAGGCGGTCATCGGCCTCTTCGGGGTCTATGATCTCACGGAGCAGAGCGAGTTCACCGAGAAGACCCCCGCCATGGGCGGCTTCAAAATGCCCAACTTCGCCGACCAGTTCGCCGGCGTGGTCTGCCGGGACTGCCCGGAGCTCATGGCCCTCACCTGGCCCGGCAGCTATGTGACGAAGGACTGCCCCCCCACCCTCATCCAGGGCGGCACCGCCGACGAGGTGGTGCCCTACGAGGCCTCCCCCGAGCTGGTGGCGAAAATCAACGCCGTCTGCGGCGAGGGGCGGGCCATCCTCCACAGCCTGGAGGGAAGGACCCACGGCCACGCGGACTATGCCGCGCCGGAAAACGAAGACAGGCTCTTCGCCTTCCTGGACGGGGTTTTCAAGAAGTAAGGAGAACTGCCATGGCCGAAGTCGTCGCCGTCTGCATCAGCACCCTCAAGGGCGTGCCGAAAAAGGAAGTGCCGGAAATCGAGCTGAAAATCGACCACGGCATCGTGGGGGACGCCCACGCGGGGAACTGGCACCGGCAGGTGAGCCTGCTGGCAAAGGAGAGCGCGGACAAGATGCGGGAGAAATTCCCCGCCCTCAAAAACGGGGCCTTCGCGGAAAACATCCTCACCTCCGGCATCTCCCTCTGCACCCTCCCCATCGGGACCCGCCTGCGGGTGGGGGAAGCCCTGTTGGAGGTCACCCAGATTGGCAAGGAGTGCCATAATTCCTGCGCCATCCGAAAAATCACCGGCGACTGCGTCATGCCCCGGGAGGGCATCTTCGCCAAGGTGCTGGCGGAGGGCACCGTCCGCCCCGGCGACGGCGTTTCCGTTGTGGAATAAACAGAAACTAAACAATAAACAGAATCGAGGGAGACAATCATGAAGAAAAGAATTCTTTCCGCGCTCCTCATCCTGATGATGGCCCTTTCCCTGCTGCCCGCGACGGCGCTGGCGGCAACCGCCCCCACCGAGGCGGACCTGAAAACCCCGCCGACCATCTCCAATCTGGAGATTCACGACGACGGGGAGGGTTTCGTCTGGCTGGAGGTCACGGTGTACACCCCCGAGAACGTGCTCAACGCCATCGATTATTACGAAAATCACGAGCTGGGCTACAATCAGGCGGGGTACATCGGCGGTATTGAGCTGCAATTTTCCATCGACGGCGGCGAATGGCAGTCGGACAGTCTGGCTCTTGCGTGGAGATACTATGAGGATACGGAAGAAGTACCCTGGAACGGCATTTATGAAACCGGCTACGCTGACGAGCTGCATGTGGACAGCGAGGTCAAGGCACACGCCCGCTACACCGGTGCGGACGCGGACGGAAACCTCCGCTACAGCGACTGGTCCAACATGCTGACCCTCAATGAGCCGATGGACTTCCAGGCCCACAACTGGGCCAAGCCGGAGCTGACGGAGGCGGATAAACTGGGTCTCATCCCCGACTGCCTTAAGGACGCGGACCTTACCGACAACATCACCCGGGCCGAGTTCGCCGCCGTGAGCGTGAAGGTCTTTGAGGCGCTGACGGGGACCAAGGCGGAGCCCGCGGCGGTGAACCCCTTCACCGACACCAGCGACGCCGAGGTGCTCAAGGCCCTGAACGTGGGCATCACCGACGGCGTCAGCGACACCGCCTTTGCGCCGGATACCCTCCTGAACCGGGAGCAGATGGCCACCATGCTGACCCGGGTCTACAAGAAGGTCGTCCTCTCCGGCTGGACCCTCGGCACCGACGGCGAGTATAACGAGCAGTTCCGGGGCATGTTCACCATGCCCGCCCTCTTCGCGGACGATGGGAACATCTCCTCCTGGGCGAAGGACAGCGTGTACTTCATGGCCGCCAACGGCATCATCGAGGGCATCGATGAGACCGACGCCGGGGCGGTGTTCGGCCCCAAGGCCGTGACGGAAGCGGAAAAGGCCGTGGGCTACGCCCAGGCCACCCGGGAGCAGGCCCTGCTTCTGGCGGTCCGCACTGTGAAAAATCTCGGCTAAGCCGCGCTCGTCCGGCCCGGAGACCGGGCCGGACGAGGCGCATTTTCCCCCCTCTGAAAAACTAAAATATTAAGATATGGAGGTCAGTGCAGATGACTATGAAGAAAAGACTGATTTCCGCGCTCCTCATCCTGATGATAGCCCTTTCCCTGCTGCCCATGGCGGCCCTGGCCGTCTCCGATTCCGCCAACGGCGACTGGGGTGAAAAAAGCGTCACCCTGAGAAACACGGCGGAGGCGGAGCTGATGGTTCGCGTCGGGGACATCGACGCCCTCAACGACGAGTATGCCATCGATGATGGGTATAACCCCTTTACCGCCACGAGCCAGCACCCCCACGGCTACCCCTGGATTAAGGACGAGAGCGACCCTGCCGGGACGGACCGCATCTATGTCGGCTCCGCTTGGAACGGAGAAGGCCGCGACGGCTACGCCGGCAATTACCTCGGATACACCGAAGGAAATGATACGGAGAACGCCTACGGCCAGGGCGCTCTGGAAATCTCCATGCGCTATGACGCCTCCGGCATCACCGTCAGGAACGCGCTGCTCCAGCTCTGCATCGACGATTTTCAGGCCCTGAGCTGGGGAAGCCGTTTCACCGTCAGTCTCAACGGCAAGGACGCTCCCTTTATCGCCGAGCTCCTGAATCAGGTGGACCAGACCGGCCCCACCTCCTACATCATCTCCGCCATTATTCCTTCCGGCTTCTTTGAGGACATCTCCTCCGGCAATCTGGTCATCGCCATTGACGAAACCGCCGGGATTGGCGATGGCTACGCCGTGGACTTTGCCAAGCTGCTCATCAATTACAAGGACAATGTCTTCACCGGCACCTTCTCCGGACATACCGAGCCCGGCGCTACGGTCCGCCTGCTGGGGACCTCCACCACCGTCAAGGCCTCCTCCACCGGCGGCTTTGAGTTCGAGGCCGTTCCCGGCCTGAACGCGGTTCGCGCCTCCAAGGACGGCTATGAAGAAGCCTATGCTTTCGGCATCGTTTTCTCCTCAAACGTCCCTTCGTCATGGGAGGACGAACCGTGGGAGCCCTGGCTCAACCTGTATGAAGGCGTGGGCAATCCGGATATCGACTTTTCACAGTTCGGCGCCACCGCCGCCTGGGAAAACGCCCACGGCTGGGCCGAGGCGGAGCTGAACACCGCCAGCCAACTGGGCCTCATCCCCGACTGTCTGATTGGTCAGGATTTGACCCAGCCCATCACCCGGGCCGAGTTCGCCGCCGTGAGCGTGAAGGTCTTTGAGGCGCTGACGTTCACCAAGGCGGAGCCCGCGGCGGTGAACCCCTTCACCGACACCAGCGACGCCGAGGTGCTCAAGGCCCTGAACGTGGGCATCACCGACGGCGTCAGCGACACGACCTTTGCGCCGGATACCCTGCTGAACCGGGAGCAGATGGCCACCATGCTG
>Ga0208297_1000939_pt1 | contig 38573 bp, 29 predicted proteins | sample LMS_cellobiose_e_FD_187367 | JGI IMG/M metagenome (GOLD analysis project Ga0208297, IMG submission 187367) | Rumen-fistulated moose microbial communities from Alaska, USA - LMS_cellobiose_enrichment (SPAdes) (version 2) | ecosystem: Host-associated > Mammals > Digestive system > Stomach > Rumen... | reverse complement strand
TGGCATTTGTAGCGTTGACGTCCATCAACTATACCGTTCTTTTTATGATTGGAACTCTTACATCTTGGGCAATCCATGCAATAATATAGGTGATCATAATATATAACTATATTTAATTACCAAAACCTTTCATCTTTATAATATGTCATAGGAAAAGATTCCGGCTTCCCGGTCAGCCATACACGTCTAAATACTGCATCAAGTCCCATCTCACTTACATAAGGAAAAAATTCATAGAGACTTTTTCCAACAATGTCCTCACGCCGGACGTGATTAATTTGCTCGCCAGCAGGATTAATATCCCTAAAGATGAAATCACGCCCGTTATCGATAACATCATAGATGATTACCCCACTTGATATGACCTCAAACAGGTTTCGGAAACGGGATTCGCTCTCCTGCAGCTCTTTTTCAATCCGTTTGCGCTCAGTAATATCCTGAACTATCCCTCTCATTCGTACAGGAGTATTTTTCTCATCAAAGATAACTTCGGATTGCATATTGACTATACGTTCTTCTCCATTAGTCCGTATAATCCTGTAATCAGTACTGTAGAATTTGCCACTTAATGCATCCTTAAGGGCATTACTTACATAGCCTCGATCTTCAGGATGTACATAATTTAAAACTTCGTCATATTGTGGAGTTGGTTCTCGAAAATCACGCCCAAAAATAAGATACATCTCATGAGACCAGTATATTTTACCATTCTCAATATTCAAATCCCAATTTCCAAGGTGGGCCAACCTCTGAGCTTCAGAAAGACTTTCTTTACTTTCCTTCAATAAATTGTAAGCCTTCTCAAGTTCAGCTGTACGTTCTTTAACTTTTTCTTCCAGATTTTCCAGCGTTTCTCTCAATTTAGCTTCTGCTTTTTTCCGTGCAGTAATATCTGTGAGCATGCTCATAGAGCCTGTAAATTTGCCAGCGTTATCAAAAAGAGGTTTGGAACTCACAATTGTCCATAAAGGTGAACCATCTTTGCGTATAAATTTAAACTCATAGCTCTCACTGATGCCCTGTCGTCTCTTTTCAAGAGACTTCTTAATAATTGGTTTTTCTTCCTCGCCGACAAAGTCCCATGCGAATTTCCCAATTATCTCGTCCTGAGTATATCCCAGTATTTCAGTCATTCTTTTATTGATATATATCGTCCTGGCTTCAGGGTCGCCTATCCATATACCTTCGCTGGCTGTTTCTACAATAGTGCGATATTTCTTCTCGCTTTCTCGGAGTGCTTCCTCAGCCTGCTTTCTTCCTGTTATATCTCTAAAAGTAGCTGCAACTTTCTCTTTATCAGGACTGAACACGTAAGTATCGAAGTACTTGTTCGTTACCTGACTGAAGATCTCAAAATGTTCGGGTTTGCCTGAGAGCACTGTTTCGCCGAATTTTTCAATCAATATAGGATTCACATTGGGAAGTATTTCTAGGATAGACTTCCCCAGTATCTGCTCCCTTTTTAAGCCTGTACTGCGTTCATAAACAGGATTTACCTCAAGGTAACGATAGTCATACGGTTTACCGATCTTATCATAGATCACTTCTGCCAGTAAGAAACCCTCGGTCATGTTTGTGAAAAGCGTCCTGTAGCGCTTCTCGCTCTCTTGCAGTATCTCTTCTGTCTTTTTGTTCTCAATGATATCTGCAGTCTGCCGGGCAAGAATGTCAATCCACATTAGCTCGCGCTCAGACGGCGTATGAATGTGGTTGAAGTGGGTGGATATAATGCCCATAAATTGACCCGACCAGTTCACCAGAGGTGTGGATTGAACGGCTCTTATTCCTTCATCCAGCAATATGTTAAGTGCATTGCTCCCAAGGAAAATGGGACTTTGAGTAATGTCCTCAACTACCACACGTTCCATCTGCTTCATTGCAGTTCCACATGTTGCTGCTTCCTCAGTGTCAACAAGTTCGAAAAACTTTAAAAACTGAGAACTAAATCCTTTCTGGGCTGCAATCTTTAATTTCCCAGTTGATGGATCGAGAATCTGTATGTTTCCTTTGTCCGCTCTGGTAATTGCAATTGCAGCCTCAACCGTTTCCTGGAGAATCGAAAACAAATCCTTGCCTTCGATATATCGCATGCTCAATTTATGGAGAATATTCGTGTCTCGAACCTCAGCTTCAAGTTTATCCCTGAGTTCAATCAGCTCGTTCTTCAAGCGTCTGCATTCGAGAATCTCAGCGCGCAGTTCTTGATTGCTTTTGTCAGGTTCGTCAGTACTCAGGCGGTCAGAATTAGTCATAATTTTCCAGTCCTGATCTTAAAATAAGAGACCAATAGTATATTTATCACATGTTCTTTAGCGGGCAAAGCTGATAATAACCTGTTCCCACAGGACATTTCTGTCGGGCAAAGCTGATAATAACCTGTTCCCACAGGACATTTCTGTCGGGCAAAGCTGATAATAATCTGTTTCCACTGGATATTTCTCCAGTAACACGGGTACCGGAAAATTTAATGTTATTTTGCATATTTTATTACTAGATTATAAAATATCTGATAAAAAATTCATATTAAGTTATTACTTTCTCTAAAGTGCAGCTTATATACAATTTATTTTTTAGTGTTTCAGATACATTTTCTGGGAAGATTAACTTTTATACTTTTATCTTTGATGCTTATAAATAATCAAAATAAATAATTATCTATAGATACTAGTGATGAAACTACATTAGTATTTATGCATAACTGTGCGTTATTGCCAGAAAATTTTTGAGATAAAACAAAAAAACTCTTGGGATAAAATAAAAAATTCTTGAGATAAAACAAAACTGATTTGTTCGAATAAAAACCTGAATTAAGATATGGTCAGTCAAACTTCTTTACTACTCTGCTAATCTTGATTAAAAGTGGTAAAAATTTAATCTGATACGTCAACCGTATGCAAATTCAAATTGAACAAAATATTAAGAAGACATGTAAAATCCAGCTAATAAAGTAATGTTAAAAATAGGCTAACGCCACTGAATCCTGTTACTGTTTCCCCCAATACAGTCTCTTCTAAGCTTATGCTCCCCCAAGCATACGGGCTTGAAGAAGGATCAGTGACTTCCAGGCGATTTTTGTGTGGTAGATTCTAACTTACCCCCCACCCCAACTTCTCAAGTCCAGAATATACTAATAACCTAAATTATTTTAAATTATTTATATCAAAAATTGTTTCCAAACAAATAATATTTTAAGGTAAAAAATTTCAAAACAAATACAGAATTTTCTTTTCAGTTTAACGAGATTGTTTATCTCTAGATGTCGTTAAACCCGATACAAAATTCTGTTCCCTGGTTTCTTCTAAGCTCTAAACAGCCTTCTATTTGTTCAACAAGAATATTTACGAGCTGCAAGCCAAGAGAATCAGTGTTCCGAAAGTTTATTTCCTGTGGAATACCCCTTCCGTTGTCTGCTACTGTAAGTGTGTACTGGAAATCTTTTTCCTGGCTACATGCGCTGTCTGCCCTGGAGACCTCTTTATTTACAGCAAGGTCTTTTATCTTCTTTAAACTTATACTGATTTCCCATTTGTTCCCGTTAGGGAAAGCATGTTTTAGAGAGTTTGTCACCAGTTCATTTACTATGATACCTAAAGGGATTGCAGTATCAAGACCAAGATAAATCTGCTCAAAGTCCAGATTAAGGCTGATATTCTTATTTTGAAGATTATAAGAGCTGAAAAGATCTTCAGTCAATTTCCTCAGATAATCTCCAAACTCAAGGGTATCGATTTTATTCCCTTTATATAACTCTTCGTGAATAAGAGCCATTGAAGCTATACGGTTCTGGCTTTCTTTGAAGGATTCAAGGATTTTTGAATCTGTAAATTTCTCAGCTTCGAGACTGAGCAAAGATAAGATAACCTGCAGATTATTTTTAATCCTGTGATGAATTTCTTTCACGCGCGTCTCATCAATTTTTGCCAGGGCTTCTTCTGTCCGTTTGTGCTCTGTAATATCCTGAACTGTTCCAAACATTCGAACAGGAATATTTTTCTCATTAAAAATAGTTTTGCCCTGTTCATGGATAATACGTTCCTCTCCGTTGTTAAGAATGAGCCGGTAATTAATATCGTGGGGCTTTCCTTCTAAAGCTTCCTTAATGGCATTATCTACATAATCTCTGTCATCAGGATGTACATAGCTTAAAAACATATCGTAAGTTACTTCAATTTCTTGAGGCTTAAATCCAAAAATACGATACATTTCATCAGACCAGTATCTTTCTTTAGTTGCAATATCCCACTCCCAGTTTCCAATATGAGCCATTCTTTGAGCTTCAGCAAGCCTTCTCTCACTTTCTTTCAAAGAATAATAAGCCTTTTCAAGTTCTTCTGTACGCTGTTTGACTTTTTCTTCTAAATCGTTATGTGCTTTTTTAAGGATTTCTTCTGCTTTTTTACGCTTGGTAATGTCAATGTCCATCTCGAGGATCATGGGGGAACCGTCAATATCGGTAAACGGGATATCATAAACATCTAAGATGCTTCCGTCCGGGGTGGTGACCTCCCAGTTGTGGGGCTGACCGGTTTCAAGTACTTTATATGCCTCACAGAACTCACATGGTCCGGGGTTCCCAAAACAATACTCATAACAGTACCTGCCTCTGGGTTCGCCGAGCCTCTCACGAAAGCTGTGGTTGATGAAGGCAATGCGATGGTCAGGTGTTAACAGGGCTATCATTGCTGGCAGCTTATCCAGCACGTCTAAAAGCCTCTTTCTTTCATCCTCCATGGCTTCAGCAACCTTACGGCGTGATTCGCTCTCACAGAGTGCCGCTTCAGCCTGTTTACGCTCAGTGATATCTCGCATAATAGCAACTACCCGTGGCTCTCCATTGGTATCGAAGAAGATGGAAGTGCTTACTTCTCCGGGAAAAGTGGTTCCATCCTTGCGCCTGTAAGTAATCTCGGCTTTTGCTGCCCCGAAGCGTGCACGTTCATCTAACAGGGTAGATAATGCCGGGTCTTCCGGGTCAAATAAAATATCCTTCCACCCTTTGCCAATCAATTCTTCTTCTGTCCATCCAAGCATATGGCAGGCGGCTGGATTAGCTGACAGGATTTTTCCACCCTTTTTTGGGTCAGTCAGCATAATACCATCCATGCTATGATCGAATAGCATGCGATACAGTTTTTCGCTTTCCTGCGATTTTTTATCTATGCTATCGCTTTTCATATTCTTTCCCTGCCGCAGATAAAAAGTTAAAAATTTTCTCTCAGGTTTTGCTTTATTCTACTGTGTACTTACCAAGTTTTAAAGTAATCTCCGAAGAGTACTTTTATATCTTAATATTTATATTATATAATTTGTATAAACCGTTTCATAATATATGTTTTTTATATTCAGCAGAAAGAGTCTTTTTATATCTTCATAGATCTGACAATATTTTTATAACCCGATTAAAATAATTGAGTTAAAATTTTTGACACAATATAATTTTTACTTATACTAAAAATCTAAGTAAGAAACAATGTTTTGTACCGGTTATGATATTAATTTTGTCATTATATATGTTTGGATTAAGAGTAATAGGGTTTCCTCTCAACCTCTGGGTTATTCTAAGCAATGAAGATTTTTCAAAATAGCGCATTAGAAAGCTGCACATCTGCTGAAAAGCTGCCAGATTCACACTAAAATAAGGGTTCAGATTGTTTTCCTGCAAGGCTCGAATTTAAGTTTCAGGTTCGAAGGTGATTTAAAAACTTTGCTTCTTTTGAAAAATCGATGATTCACTCCAGAGGACAACAAATTTAATTTTTTCATCCACAGAGGTTTAATGCTACTGGTTTGCTGTTCAAGCACATAAGTCGTGATTAACGTGGTTCTACACTGAACCCTATTTTGAATGTAGTACCTTTATTCTTTATTAGCTCGATTTCACCATCTAACTGATCTACCAGGACATTTACAAGTTGCAGGCCAAGTGTGTCTGGATTCTCAAAGTTAATTTCCTGGGGAATACCGACTCCATTATCTGAAACTGTGAGAGTATATCGAGTACTGGTTCCGGGAACGTTCTCTTTATTGTCGTTCAGTTTGTGTCCTGTTCTTTTACTGAAGAGTTTAATTTGAATTATTCCTTTATCCCTATCTGGAAATGCATATTTTAAGGAGTTTGAGACAAGTTCGTTAACAATCATTCCCAGGGGAACTGCCCTGTCCATATCAAAGAAAAGATTTTTTTCCACATCCATAATTAAGCTGACGCCAACGTTTTCAATCCTGTATATCCGGAAAAGGTTCTCAATGAGCTTTTCAAGGTAAGGCGAAAAATTGAGCGTGTTCCTTTCTTCACTTTTGTGCAGTTCTTCATGGATGAGTGCAATGGACATTACTCTGTACTGGCTTTCCCTGAAAGCGGCGAGAACTTCGGAATCCTTAATACATTCCCGGTTGTTGAATTTTTCAGCCTGAAGGTCCAGCAGGGAAGAGATTACCTGAAGGTTATTCTTTATCCTGTGATGAATTTCTTTACTACGGATAGCTTCTATTTTTTTAAGGGTATCCTCTGCAATTCTTCTCTCAGTGATATCATAAATAGTTCCACGGTATTTATCAGCTCCTCCGTCTTTTCCCTTGAATTTATGGTAACGAAGATGTACCCATCTTATTCTGCCACTTTTATCTAATATACGAAAGTCTAACTTTCTGGATAAATTATATGGAGAAGTTTGAATACGTTCGATATCGACAATAACAAGCGGTTTGTCATCAGGATGAATAAGGTCTGACCACAAAACCTGCCCGGAGAGGAATTCTTTTTCGCTATATCCGGTAATTTCCTCGACTCTCCCATGCATGAATTCAGGGAAAAGGTTCTCATCTAACTGGAAAGCGATTCCATCAAATTTCTGTATAAATGAGCGGTACTTTTCCTCACTGGCTTTAAGTTTCTCCTGAGCAAGTTTTCTTTCAGTAATATCTTTAATAACTCCAAAAACTCTATTTATTTTACCATTTTCATCTTTCAGACAGACTACATCTTCTTCTACCCAAATATAACTTTTATTTGCTTCCATAAACCTGTATTCTAGATGGAAATTTTCTCCTTTTTCCAGATACTTCTCAAAATCCCCCCAAATTTTATTACGTTCTTCTGGATGAATCTGATTTAGCCAGACCTGAGTATCTACACTTTCTAAATCTTCTAATTCACGCCCCATAAGTTCTCTGGTGGCTCCTAACCAGAAAACCTTTCCATTTTCAATATCCTATTCATATACAAGCTGTTTCGTTTGCTTCATGACAATGCTGTATATTTCTTCGTTTTTTCGAAGCTTCTCACAGAAAAGATCTCTCGAAGTAACATTTTTTACTATTAGAATCCACTCCATCATGACCTCTTTTCGTTTTTATGAAAATAATAAATTCGGAGAACTTTATTAGATTAGATTTAGAAGTCTGAAATATTATAAAACTATTGAGCTTATGTAAGAAAATTATATATGAGCGTTTTAATTATTTTCTCATTATCCAATTTATGTTTAAACTATAAAATATGCGAAAAAAGCTGAACATGAATAGTGATACTAAAGAGAGCGAAACGTGAAAGCAGGGTAGAATGCATGAATCACAAATTGAAATGACGTCAGAGTAAATCAATACTATTATAGTTTTGTTTTTGCTTTTTTCTCTGCTGTAAAGATATAGTAAAAAGAGAGTAAAAGTAGTATAAGAAGAAGCCTGGAGGCACTGGATCCTTTTACTGTATCCCCCAATACAGTTCTTTAAAACTTATGCTCCCCCAAACATGCCGGTTCAAAGAAGAATCAGCAGCCTCCAGGCGATTCTTTAGTGTGGTAGAATAACCCCACACCCCACTCCCCTATTAGACTTCCCAACTCCAGAATATACTAATAACCTAAATTATTTTAAATTATTTATATCAAAAATTGTTTTCAGGCAAAAAATTGTTTGATCTAAAACTTTAATGCCTAACACAATAAATGTATATATTCTATTTATATGGTTTATTATTTTTAATATAATTAAAATTTTTAATATTATATAATTTTTCAATTATATCAAAGATTCAAATCCGAAACAATGTTTCGTATCGGTTATGATATATATAACTGGCTCATTATAAAGGTACAGATTAAGAGTAATAGGGTTTCCTCTTAATCTTTGGGTTGGATCGCAGGTAGGGACCTGAGAATAGGGACTCAGACCCTACCATCTACTTCTAGATTGATTTTCCAGACTATTTATTTCGGATTTTCCAGACTATTTATTTCAAAAGCGAAAGTGTATTGCTATTTGTTAATTTCTTCCTTAAATTGGGTATTATTTACCAATTCTCTTCTTTTTTCACTTTTGCTCGCAAAGCCACTCTCCTACGTCGAGCGTGACAAAAACGGCATTTGATGGCTAATACGGCTTTATGGGGCAAGTTAGAGACCGGTAGTATATCGCTTAATTTACTGAAACTGAAACAAAATAGCAGGAAAAATCAGATTATGTTTAACAATTCCAGGCCCATTTTTATAAAAACCAATCCGAATACTATTTGTGCAATTCCCAGAATCTGGATGATCGAAAAATAATATTTGCTTTTGATAAATGATTTTGATTTCTCTACAATTAATGTTATAGCTACCTTCGATCCTACTAGAAAGCTATAGAACCCCAATATAAATAGAATTGTAACTGAAACGTGAGTATTCAGACTCTTAAAAATTAACGGCCCGCCTATTGAAATCCAGAAGATGTACGGATGCGGGTTTCCAAAGTTAACGATAATTCCTTTTTTTAGGGCATCTTTTTTCTCTATGTTTAATTCAACGTTATTTGGTTTAATTTTCAGGGATTTCACTCCTGAATATATAAGGTATGAAGCCCCAAAAAACGCAATAATCCCAATGAAAAAACCATAATTTGTTAAATGTGATAGAACAAACATTGTGGATAGAATTATTGGTAGATCTGTAATTAGAGGAGAAACTGCAACCTTTATTCCTTCCCATTTGCCGTGCTGAAGAGTTTCGGAGATGGTTACAGCCAGCAGGGGACCTGGAGATGTACCTGCTGCAAGACCGAGAAAAGCTCCCAAAAATAAGAATTCGATAAGATCCAGCATCTGCAGTGCCTCATTTTGTATTAAATTCACAGCCTCATTTTTGTATCTTAATTAAATTTTGTACCTTAATTCAAACCGGATACGGCTAATATTTTAGATACGATTGATTAACCACCTAACTTAAATGTATATAGTAATACAACAGTGGTTTAGAATAAACGTTAATGCTATATATAATACCCTAATTTATCCGAAATTTTGGATCTCAAAATAGTGCTTCCGGAGAGGAAGGCACTTATGCCTCGGTCTTAGAGAAGAATACTGTACCGACTGCACAAATAATAATTGATAGCAAACCTATTACTGCCAGGTCGTAATAGACACCAAAAATGCTAATTCCGGCAATGGCTCCTCTTAAGCCATCCACGCCGTAGGTGAGAGGGTCGATCCTGCTTATAAAATAAATCGCTGACGGCAGGTTTTCAAGGGGGAAAAGGGCGCCGGATAGGAAGAAGATGGGCATGATAAGGAAATTCATGATGAGCTGGAAACCATGCATATCTTTCATTTTTGAAGCTATCGCAAGGCCTAAGCCCGTAAAGAAGATCGCTATCAGGAACATGAAGACCAGTCCAAGCCCGAGGCTTGCGAGATCCGGAATCCTGAACCCCAGCACATAGGTCAGGCTCAGCACGATCATGCCCTGGATCATGGCTATAGTTGCCCCTCCAAGGGTTTTTCCGATCATGATCTCTGTCCTTGAGATGGGGGCTACGAGCGTCTCCTTAAGAAAGCCGAACTGCCTGTCCCATATGACCTCAAGCCCTGAAAAGACAGCAGTAAAGAGGATCGACATGGAAACGATCCCTGGTGCAAGGAAATCCATGTAGTCTGCCCCTCCGCTTGCCCGTGTATACATAGGACCGAATCCAAACCCGAAAGTCACCAGGAAGAGCAGGGGCTGTCCCAGAGAGCCCAGCAGCCTGGCTTTGGAGCGCCAGTAGTGTTTTATCTGCCTGAGCCAGAGAACATAGATTACCTCGATCAATTCCTGTTCCTCCTTCTCATGCCCCTTATTGTTCGCATTTTAATTCCAGACTCGTGATTCTCATCCCTGATGTCCCTGCCTGTCAGCTTCAGAAAAGCATCCTCCAGGGATTCGGTTTCTGTCCGCTTCTTTATTTCCTCAACAGTGCCGGATTCTATAATTTTACCGTGGTCAATGATTGCGATGTGGTCAGCAATTGCTTCGGCTTCTTCCATATAGTGCGTGGTAAGAAAAATTGTCATGCCTTTTTCCTGGTTCAGAGTCTTGATGTGGTTCCAGATGGATCTTCGGGTCTGGGGATCAAGCCCTACCGTGGGCTCGTCAAGGAAAAGGATTTTTGGGTAATGAACAAGTGCTCGCGCAATCTCAAGCCTGCGCTTCATGCCGCCTGAGTACTTTTTAACGTAATCTTCCCGCCTGTCCCAGAGCCCAACAATTTCCAGGGCTTTTCGGACTCTTTCAGCCCTTTCTTTCTTGGGCACTTTGTAAATTACGGCATGGTATACAATATTCTCATAAGCAGTCAGTTCTTCATCAAGACTGTGATCCTGAAAGACTATTCCGAAAGATGCACGAGCTTTGTCCTGCTCTTTGAGTGCATTAAAACCGTTAATCCTTATTTCCCCTTTTGTAGGTTTAAGGACTGTTGTGAGCATTTTAATAGTTGTAGATTTCCCCGCGCCGTTTGGACCGAGAAAAGCAAAAATTGAGCCCGCTTCAACATTGAAACTTATGTCTTTTACAGCCGTAAAATCATCGAATTTTTTTGTAAGGGATTGGACTGAGAGTATATTTTGCATGGCTTGACCCTATACTTTTTTTAATAAGAGAGATTTCAGTAAAGATAATCTAATCATGGAATTTTTTCTGCCAGCAGTTCCTGATTCCTACCTTTTAAGAGAACCGTGCTGAAGTTCTGCAAGGAAGAAATGATATTTTTAGACGAATTTTGTATCCTGTATCTGGAGACAAATACAGCATTTATTAAATCATTCAGCATATAGATCATTCAGCACTTCTACTTCTAGATCAATCAGCATTTATAAATTATTCAGCACCTATAAATCATTCAGCATTTATAAACCAAACCATTATTAGAACCTGTATAATCCTGTTATTCAGTGCTTATATATCCTACTATGCAGGTTTATATAGTGTCTTATACAGATTGAACTTATTTTCTATAAATCTACAATTCTATCAGGGAAATTATATTTTAATTATAAATAATCTGTTATTTATATTTAAGATTCCTAAATCAATTATTTATATCTGATTCTTTCCTAGTTCCTGAGTATATTTTTAAAATGTCTTTTTCTACTTTCTATGGTAAATGAATTTTTTTAAACTCTCTGTTCTTCTATTCTATCTGTTTAATTAATCTCTTAAAGTAACAAAAATCTTGAGCTTTTCCTTAAGGGGGAAAGAATTTTAATCTTTAAGGAAATATTTTATTGGATATATATAGCTGAGCTGACTTCCACATTCTGGGTGAAAGTTGGCTATATCATGCGCTCACTGCCTTTATTTGGGTTTTCCTTCCAATTTACTCATATAATGCGCGTACATTTGATCTGTATGTGGTTAAATTTATTCATATGGCACACAATATTTGATCGCATACGGTTAACCTGCAAATTCATTCAATCGGACCTGGTTCTTATTTGACGTAAGTATAATTATAATTTAGCTTACATATGTAATAATTATAATTTAGCTCACATACAATTACTATTTAACCTCACTTAACTGTAATCGCACTTAATTTGATTCACCTTTAAATCATGCTCAGGAGCATTCATCAATGAAACGAAAATGGGAACGGGACTTGGGACTTCAGGGACGGATGATTTTCACGATGTTCCTTCTGGCAGTAGTTTATCTTTTTTTCTTGGCGTTTCTTTCGTATTACGGGACGCCTCCGATTTTCATGCTTCTATTTGTCGGGTCTTTCATGGCTATCCAGTATTTTTATTCGGATAAACTTGTACTTATGTCGTCAGGAGCACATGTTGTTTCTGAAAGTGAAGCCCCGCAACTGCATGGGATGATTACCAGGCTCTGCGCAATAGCTGACCTCCCAAAACCGCAGGTGGCAATTGTCAGGTCCCAGATTCCAAACGCCTTTGCAACAGGCAGAAACCGGAATAAAGCTGTCGTTGCAGTTACAACAGGGATTATGGACAAACTTTCTCCAGCCGAACTTGAAGCCGTGCTTGCCCATGAACTCAGTCATATAAAGAACAGGGATATGGCTGTCATGACAATTGCCAGCTTCATCTCAACCCTTGCTTTCTACTTTATGCGCTACAGCATTTATTTCGGAGGTATGGGAGGAGGAGATCGGCGGCGGGATGGTGGAGGAATTATACTCATCTGGCTGGTCTCAATTGCGGTCTGGATTGTCAGCTTCCTGCTGATACGTGCCCTTTCCCGTTACAGGGAATATGCTGCAGATCGGGGCTCGGCTATTATTACCGGGCAGCCATCGGTTCTTGCATCTGCCCTTATGAAAATAAGTGGGGTCATGGAAAGAATTCCGAGTCAAGACCTCAGGTCAGTAGAGGGAATGAATGCCTTTTTCACAGTGCCTGCAATCTCAGGCTCTTCCATAATGGATATTTTCTCAACTCATCCATCCGTGGAGAAAAGAATAGCAAGGCTTGAAAAAATGCAGCAGGAAATGATCTAAACATATATAAATCAACGAAATATAGTTTTAAATCCAAGTGATTGCCAAAACATAAGTTAAATATGGAGAAATTAAATGGGTCTCCGAGATTTTATGGATTCAATCCTCGGAAGGAGCAGGCTTCCGAAAGCAAAAACTGACAAGCTCTTTGCAATTTCTACTGCAAGCGTTACTCTGGAAACCAGCCTGGGTTTGAAGCCGTCTGGGGCTGCAGGAATTTGCTTTAAGCCAATTGCTGCCTCAGCATATGAATCCGCCCGTAAAGAGATTCAGGAACTTCTGGAGTACAGTTCAAAGGAAACAAAAACCGAGTTCAGGCTTGAAAAAGACGAATTTAACTTCCTGTGGGCTATCTTTAAAGACCAGGATTTTGAAGACCTTGTTGCAAGCGTTCATCTTGTAAGTGAGACGCTTGAAGGTTACGGCTTTGGAGAGCAGCTTCTCTGTGCCATTTACAGGTTTGACAGCGAACCCGAAGTTGGAAATACCGGCGATGGAAAAATAGTTTACTGGATATACAATTTTAAGCAAGGAACTTATTACCCCTTTGTCCCGCTATCAGGCAAGCAGAGAGACAACCCCTTTGAGTTCAGGTTAAGGGCGGAAATGGAAAGGGAAATGCCTGTCGAGAAAAATGTAGAAAAGTGGTACCCTCTCTGGGGAATTCCTTTCTGAAAAACGCCTGTGCCCGTTAATTGAAGAAGTCTAATTCTTAATCGTGCCCAAATCTAATCCTTCAGCTTTTAATCTTGATCAAATCTAATCCTTCAGCTTTGAGTTCCTCAATAAGCTCTTTCGAATATTCAGGTACCGAACCTGGTTTTGATGCAACGTACGACCCGAGAATGGTAGCGATTGAAACAGCTTTCGAGACTCCGTATCCTGAAAGGCAGGCATAAAGGAAACCTGCGGAAAAGGCATCGCCGGCTCCTACAGTATCGGCAACTTCTACGGGAGTTGTTTCTACCTCTTCATAGATGCCTTTATGGTAAACGGCAGCTCCTTCTGGCCCTTTTGTTATGCAGATTACGGATATTTGGGAATATTTTTCCGTAAGGAGCCTGCAGAAAGCCTCGTAAGAGCAGGAGAACTTGCAGACATGAGCAATGCCGAAAATCAGGTTTGAAAGCTCATCAGCCTCTTCTTCGTTCATTTTCAGTATTGTGGTGTGTTCGAGAGAAGATAGTATCCACTCTTTTTTATAGAACCCAGTTCTCAGGTTTATATCGTAAAAGAAATGCTTTGACCTTATCTCCGAAAGTAACCTTCCCAGAGTTTCACGGTTTTTTTCAGTCCGCTGGGCAAGGGTGCCAAAACAAAAAACATCCCATTCTTCCTCAGAAAGAGCCTTAAACTCCTTTTCACCCAGCGTAATCGCATCCCAGGCGACACCTTCATTAATCGTAAAAATCGGAATTCCTTCAGCCTTCAGTTCGACAGTAACCGTGCCTGTTGGTCTCTTTTCATCAATCAGGATGTATGATGTGTCAATTCCCATTGCTTCAGCCCTGGTAAGCAAGATTTTGCCAAGTTCATCCTTTCCCACTGCTGTAATCACAGCCGGTTTTGCTCCTAATTTTGCAATGTGGGCTGCAAGGTTAAGTGGAGCCCCCCCAAGGTGGGCTGAACCTTTGATAATATCAAAAAGGGCTTCTCCGAATGTAAGGACTTTAATTGGCTTCCGGATCTCTTTTTCCACATTTTCACTCCATTCTACCAATCATATTGAGGTTATATGTTCTCGCTCTATATTCCGGTTTACTCATATATTCCGGCTCATCTGTGAGGGCAATCTCTTGAAAAGCTTTTAACGATAAAGGAAAAATCGGCTTATCATTCTATCATCCATGTGTAAGCGAGTAGTCACATATAATTAATATTTATTCTCAATAACTGTATCCGTTTGTAGATTAATTTTTACAAAACATCAAAAGATGAAATTATATCATCCTTTCATAAGATTTCACTATTTCTTTTTAACCGCCATATTTATTCAGTTTCGAAAACGAGATCCTGCAAATATGCTTTAAAGCACAGGATAGGGATAGACCAGATAAGACCTGGGTGAGTAAGAAAAATAGATAAGGGAATTATCTTGCTTCTTTGTCAGGCTGCATTACTCCAAATACATTTTTTTCAGTATCGAGGCAGTAAGCATACCAGCCTACGCCGCGTATGGGTTTTTTTTCCATAGTTACTATGCCGCCGCTATTCTGTATCCTTTTAAGGTATTCATCGATGTTCGGGACATCTATTGTGCAGATATATGTGCCTATTGGGGTGTCTGCACCCGGTTCCCCTCCCTGCCTTTTCATCAATCCACCATCAATTCCAGGCTCGTCCGGATTGCCGGTTGTTATGTTCCAATACTCCAGCGAGCCTTCCGATCTCTCTATCTTCCAGCCGAACACCTGTTCATAGAATTTTTTAGCCCTCAAAACATCTCCCGCATATATCTCAAAGTGTACTACTCTTAACGTGATAATTACCCCCTTCTTACCTAGATGGTTTATATGGTACTATCTGTTAGTTTAAAGTTTGTATTTTTCAGGCATATAATTCTTCAGTACAGGAGAATAGAAAAATAGAGCAATTTTCAGGAATTAAAAACTGGACTTACTTTATGATTTGGCAGAACTCCTGGCACGCTACCAAAAAATTGCAGTTTACAAGGCTATCTGAAAAGTTACTAAAAAATAAATCCTTTGTTTGTTGGGATTTTTTACAGAGTTGACTTTATAATTTAGAAACCGTAAAAACTGTGGAATTGTAAAAAATCTAGAAGACTATAAAAAGTGTAAAAAGAGCCGCCGGAACCTTCTTCAGGAAGAAGGATGCCAGCTTTTCCTGCACCGAGATCAGATTACGGCTGCAAGGGTTTTGATCGCTTCGGGGATACGGAGGCGAATATTTAATCTGAAAGCCTTCCGGATCTCGCCCAGCATCTGAATTTCAGTGCTATCAAGTACGTTTGCCCTGTGTACAATTGTGAAATACCCGACTATAAAAACTGCGTATTCCCAGGTTGCTCCGGTAAGCAGATGAACACTTTTGACTGCGAGCATAGCTCCGACCATCAGGACAACAATGCAGGTCAATTTCCTGTACATTGAGGTGAACGGGTGCATGTTCTGCTTTTTCCAGGCTCTCAAAGTCATTAAGACTTCAATTGAAGCATAGGATACTGCAGTTCCTATAGCTGCACCTACCATGCCATACTCAGGTATAAGCGTGAAGTTAATTAAGGCATTGATACCTGCACTTGCTACCGAGCACTTCATAAGGAAGTCTGAATCTCCGGAGGCTAACAGGGTATGGTAGTTAAATCCGAAGTATGAGTTTGTTATGAACCCCAGGGAAAGGATCCTCAGAGCTGTGGCGCCACTTACATATTCCGCTCCATAGAGTCTTGTGATGAAGTATTCGGGATACACGAAGATCAGTGCAAAGAGAGGGAATGTGAGCAGGAAGCACCACTTAGTCATTACCGCATAGATTGAGCCAAGAGGCGCGGTATTATTCTGACCCCAGAGCTTGGATGTTACAGGGACATACACATAGCCCATGGAAGTAATTACCAGGGACAGGAATCCTACAAGAGGATACACTGCGTTGTAAACTCCAACGACTTCAGCCGGTTTGAAGTAGCCGAGCATTATTGTGTCTATCCAGCTCATGAGGTTGAGTATGGTTGCGGTTATTAAAAGCGGGAGTGAGTACCTTATCAGCTGCTTTGTCGGCTCGCTGAATTTAATTTTCCATTCCTGCTTGAACGGTGGCTTCTTTATGAAGTACAGCGACATTATACCGAAGGTAAATACCATTGAAAGCAGGTCCGCGAAGACAACTCCTTTCAGGGAAGCCCCGATAAATACGGAACCTAGAGCAAACCCGAGCAGGGATACTGGCCTTATAATGTTATAGAAGTACATATTAACATTTGTGCGGTCGAATCCTCTGTAGATTGCTACTGCCAGGTTCAGGAGTATTGTGAACGGAACTGCAAAGATCAGGATCTTCACAACGGACAGGATATGACCATCTGAATCAAAGCCATCTCCAGCCAGACTCTGGAACAGAGAAGGTGAAACCAGAATTGCAAGCAAACCTGCAATCAAACCCATTATCATGGCTGAAATTATCAATTCATGTACTTTCTGTTCCTCGTGCCTGCCCCTGAAGAACGCAATATATCTCGGCACGCCTTCATTGAGTCCAAGAGTTGCGAATGCACCTGTAATCGATATTACGGTAAGTGCAAGGGAGTATGTGCCGAAGTCGGCTGGTGTGAGGTAAGCTGTGAGTACTTTTTTAGTAATAATGTCGAGAAGCATTCCTATGAAGGTTCCTGCAAGTATTACGCCGGAACCCGCAACTATCCGGTTGACTGAGTCGTTAACTGACATGTTAACCCCGTTTTATTGTGATCAGTTTTCGACTTCGGGGGTCAACGGGCAGGGGTAAGCTTCTGTTACCTGACCACTGACTGCCTGTAAACGATTCTCAGCCAATTGAAGATTGAAGTCCAGGAGATCTTTCTTTGCAGTTTGCAGGAAAGCCAGGTTTTGCTCTTCAACCTTGCAGGTATTACCAGATAGGGTACTGGCACTGTATGGAATGGAAAAACTTATTATAGGATTTCGGGTCTCAAAATTTGCTGTCTCATATTTCTTTAAACATCCGTGAGTTCTTAATTTGTCTAAGGTTCTGTCTTTTTGTTCAACTTCTTGTCTGGCTACCTCGTTATGAGCTTTCAAGACAAGGTCTATGTAGGGTTTCTTGATAAGCTGCATGATTTCTTTCGACCTTTAGGGTTGGATCGGAGATAGTATTCGATTGGATCCCGGGGTCAATTTCCAGGTTGGATCGCAGGTTGAGTCCTGGTTGAGTCCCAAACTGGCTCGAATGCGAATTTTGGGTTATCCTCGATAGGGTGTCGAAACTTCGAGCTGGAATCTTGGGTTGAATCCGGGAGGACCCCTGTTGGATCGCAGGTTGGGTTTTGGGTTGGGTTTTTTTGGGTCCTAGGAATCCGTTCTTACTCAAGCACAAGCATGGCGTCGCCTAATCGAAACCATTGTGCTGAAACCGTTGCGCCGGTTTATCACGCCGGATAGGGTTAGGGGATAAGGTCCTCAAATCCAAAATTTTGCCGTTTTCGCTCAAGCCTTTTTTTGAAAAGGCTTGCCGTTTCGGCGGTTTATCACCAAGCGTTGCGCCGCTTGACCACGCCGTTGCTGGGGTTTTCGCTCAAGCCTTTTTTAAAAAGGCTTGTGATCAAACTTTTTTCTAAAAAGTTTGCGCTCAAGCAGTTTTTTGAAAAGGATTGTGGTAGGACCCCTGCGTAATTGTAGGATGAATCCTGGGTAAGATTCAGGGTTGGGTTATAGAAGGCAGGTCTGGGTATTACCTGCCTGTGTAATTGTGATTTGCTTTCGAATTTTACAGACTTCTGTCTGCTTTTCGAAGCAGGGAATCTGTTTTGAGTTGTATCTGTTGGTCGGCTTACGGGACGCGTTGGGCCTTCTTAGTTATTAGCTCCAACGGCGCTCGTAATCAATTTAGCCATTTCAGTTCTGGCAAGAAACTTGAAGAAGGGGGAACTTATTAAATTACTTTTAGGTTCCCCCCAAGGTTTCCATGATGTACCTGCTCGACTAAGTATATAAGCTTTTCGGGATCATCCTGAGCTTATCATTATGAGGCAAGGCAATTGCCTGGAAGAAAACTCATCTAAGAAGTTCCCTGTCAAAGCTCTGGCTGGATACCAATTCTTGCCTGGCTTTTGCTGTCGTTAACCTCTAACAGTTTAAGGCAATAAGAAGCCCCAGATTAAGAAAATAAACCATTAGAGAGCATGGATATAAGCTGAAAAATCCGACTTGCCTTTTTAGGATAATTTTAATTTCTTTCATTCAGTCAGGAGAAGTCCTGATTTTGATGAGCTTTTGCTGAGATTATAACGTTCTGGAGCGAAGAAAGATATTAATTTCAGAGATCAGGTGAATCTAAGCGAAACTTTCGAATATCATCATCTGCGGCATACAATCTTTATTTTTCTCTGAAAATTCCCTGCACTTCCCTTCTGAAATTATTATAATTTAAATCTTATATAAATATTTGTTCATTAACTATCAGCAAATAAGAGGATTCTTCAGCTACGAGCAACCATCATAAAATATTCTTTAATTTACCCGTCAGAGTCATGCATAAAAAAGAGGTATAAAAAGAGGTGAAGATTTTAAACCTTCACTTTTGTTTTTATTATTTTTGACTTTATTTGATTCAGCTTTTTAATCATTAAGCTTTCTTTTCACTCATGCTGTTGCTTCTTTTCATCTAATTCAATTGACGTCTTTACCCATTCGATTGCTACTTATAATTCAATTTCATGGCTTCATTTTTCTGTACAGAAACAGGGCAAGTAGGAAGCTAAGCCCATAAATGGTTTCAAACCCTGGGGCAGTTGCCTTTTTCTCAAGCGCCATCTCAATATTTGCGTTGTTTATTGCGCCAGAATTTTCTACGTTAAAACCCTTGGCATCTGACCCGTAAGGCTGCGAATCAGCCGAACCGGCAACTGCTCCTCCCTCGTTCTGACCGGTTACTGCAAAGAATGGAAATTCTGGAGGCTGTGCTGTGAAATAGAGGAAGCTGTTATCTTCTCCAGTCAGGTTTACGGGCAACTGTTCCCATTTCCCAGCACTATACGTGTTGAGCTTGATTGAAGCCTGTTCAATATGCTTATCCTGTATCCAGTTCTTTTCAACCTTAAAGCATACTATAGGTTCTTCAATATTAGCTGAGGTCGCATATTCTCCGTCCCCAATCCAGATATTGAAATACCTGTAGACCTCATCTGAAAGCGGCTCTGAAACAAGTGAAGAATTTGCTTTTAACATCTCAACTATAGCAGTTGTCTTTCCCACAGTCTTTTTTGAATTGAAAGTCAAATAAGCAACGCAGGTTTCTTTCTTCTTAAAGTCAAACTTCACCTCTCTGTCGTCTGTGATAAAGGTCTCTGAGATCTCCTTACTCTCTACGTTTCTTGCAGGTTCGGGTGATATGTCTGTCGTGCTTTCATCGCTATTGTCTTCGTTGATACTTGTGGAGTTGCTTCTGCTGGTATTATCAATCTTAAAATCTGTTACTGAAAGTATGGGCTTCTCAGGCTTGGGTACTGAGACAAGTGGCAATTCATCAGAATAGATGCTGTTTGCGAGCCTGTATACAGAATCCGCAATTCCGTCTTCGTCCGCATCGACTGCGGTTTCTGAAAACCCTGTGCCATCAGGTTCTGCCCAGAAATTACCTCCAAGGCAAGGGCCACCGACAATATTTACGCCTTCAGTCTTCATAATATTGTAAGCGTTTCCGGTTCCATTTTTGATATCTACATTGACAGTGTTATTGAAGTAGTTATTAAAAACCAGATTGTTGTCGCTCCTGGGGCAAACAAAAAGGCCGCAAACGCCATTTGAGGAAATAACATTGCCTGAAAGTGTATTGCCTTTTGAGAGCAAAAGATAAACTCCATAACCATTATTGAGGATTTTGTTGTACTCAAGGATGCAGTTATTGCATTCAGAAAGATAAATTCCTGCATAACTATCCATAGCCCCTGTAATTCCAAGCCCGCTAATTCCCACGTTATTAGCCTGCAAGGTAATTACATGATCGCTTGAGCTCGCCGCTACAATTATTGTATCATCAGGATTCCCGGATTCCGAACTTATTACAAGGTTATCCTTGTTTACTTTTACATTCTCGGTATACATTCCGGGTTTTAGGAGAATCACGTCACCTGAGACTGCGTTATCCACTGCGGTTTGTATTGAATCCCCAGGCTGGACATAAATCTCAGCCGCAGTACCAATACCCGAACCTAATGTTAAGAGGAAAAAAGCTGCTAGTAGAATGATTGACCTGCTCAATTTAATACCCCGGTACATCCAAAGTAAGAATTTTACTTCGATTAGTTAACCGGAAATTCATATAAAGTAATATAAGTATATTGGTTCAAATTATATTAAACAAATAATATAAATTTATAGTAATATAAATATATTGGTTCAAATTATATTAAACTGATAATATAAATTTGCATAGTAGCTGATAAGTATTTGGCTCAAATCCTATTTAATTGCTAATATAAATTTGAGTAGTAACTGATAAATTGACCCACATCTAAATCAAATTTTAAAATCTCTGTTTAAATCACTTCCCATAGTATTTCTGAGAACCCATGAAGACTGGCTAAGGTTATGAAAAATTCTATCTAAATTATAAAAATAAGTTACAATGAGCTGTTTAATAGTAAATTTCCTGTATTTGAAAGAAAAGTAAACGGATTAACTATTATTTTGAAGATGGCTTATAAGAAAAAACTTAAAGAAAAAAATATGCTGGATCTGGATTCTGATGTTTTTTTTATTTATCCCTCCAGTTTAGACAAAGTATCCTGAACCAACTTCAAAGTATCCTGAACCAGCGTTACTTACTAAAGCCTGCCGTCATAAGAACAATGAGATTATTGCAAGTATAATAAAGATTATAACGAGCCACTTTGCAATCTCCATTGAGAAGCCGGCAATCCCCCGTGCACCCAGTATATACGCAACCAATGCTAATATTAGAAAGACCACAGCAAGTCCTATCAAATCCGGTATGTTTAACTCCCCCATTGATTATTTAATTAATAGATTAATTATTAGATTGAAGGTATTTATAATTTGACTGTCAAATTAAGTAGTTTTTTTATAAACTTACATTCTTTTAAATAAATCACGCCTTTTAAAATTATATAAAATGTCCTAATTCTTTCCTGTTTATTACAGTTAAAACGCAAAGAGGGATAGGGAGAAGAACAAAAAAGAGGGTGGTCAATGAAAAGAGAAGATAAAGATAAAAAAAGGATAAAAAGAAATTATAAAAAAAAGATTAAAAAGAGGAGATAAAGAAAAAAGGATTAAAAAGAGAAGATAAAAAAAAGAAGGATAAAAAGAGAAGATAAAGAAAAGAAGGATAAAAAGAAAAGACAAAGAAAAAATTAGGATGAAATAAGAGAAAAAGAGTAAAAATAATGGAAAGAGAGGGAAGATAGAAATAAGAACGAAAAAGATTGAACGTAGTTTGAAGACAGAAGTCTTATTTAGTAATTTTTCTGACCTCTATATAATACCTTTTCTCATTTTCCTTCCCAAGGGAAAACGATTTTCTCGGAAGGGTTCCTTTCTTCTTTATAAGGGTAAAAAACTCGCTCTTCTTTAACGGAGGAAGGAAGAAACCAGTATTTCCCTGTTCCCTACCAAGTTTTTCAACGACCTCCGGATCATGCTCATACTCAACTGAATAATTGTCAATAATCTCATCAAGGGTTTCGACCTCAAGGTCGTGTACTGGATTATCAAAAACAAGCACGCCACTTCTATCTTTTGTGATAAACCCGATTGAATGTCCTTTAGCTGAAAGATCGAGATTTGAAGGGCGGTCCTGAACTCTTTCAATCCTTGCATCGAATTTCCTGAGCAGTTCTTCCGGGTCAATCCCGCTTACAACCCTGTGAATTGGCTCAAAGGAAAGACCTGGATCGTGAATATTTACAAGCTCGACCATTGCATACCTTGCAGGATGATCTTCCTCTACGGTCCCTTTAATTTTTTCCCAGAAACTCTTTGCAGCAGCAAGACTGTGGTTTCCATCCCCAACAAGAAGGGTCCCCAGGTTAAGAATTTTATCCGAGATATCTTTAATTATTTTTTCATTACTGATCCTGTAGCCCTTGATATGACCACCGTTTTCCATAAGGTCAAAATCATAAACCAGATTTTCTTCACAAACGAGGTCATCCGGATTCCTGGGTATAACTGTGAAATCAGGATCGTTATATAATACCAGGATATGTGATAGTTCCAGTTCGGCATTTTCCCTTATCCTGATTCTTGCAGGAAGCCTTTCTTTTATGGTGCCTTCAGTTGGTCTGATAATTGAATCGTATCCATTGAACTGGTATTCTTCAAGGTCGACCGCAACCACAAGCCCGATTCTATCCCTGCCTGAGACTGAACGCCTCACAAGGATAAAGCATGGGCCGTGATCAACAAGAATTTTTTTATAATCACTTAGAGTTTTATGGATCTTATTCACTCTATTTTCATCTAAAGGAAGGTATATTTCAGGATAAATGAGATTTAAAGTAGAAGGGGAGTCTCCAACAAATTCTTCAACTCTTTTCCAGTATTCCAGATCCTGAGTGTGCTGATCACAGGCAATTACTGCCCACTTTTCCCAATTGTCCTTTGGAAGAAGAATGCGTGGAACGTGTAAAACCATGGTAAATTAAAAAAAGAGAGAAAGAATATAAAGGTTTCCAAACTTGTTTTCTGAGTGAATGAGTTAAGCAGGAGTTAAGCTTATTTTACTACGTCATATCCGGCACTTTTCCACGCAGTCATGCTGCCAAGTACATTATATACGCTACTATAACCGTGCTTTTTCAAAATTGAAGCTGCTATGCTGGAACGCCGGGAACTATCACAATATATTATTGTCGGGAGCTCCTTTGGAATTTTATCCAGATTTTTTTCAAGCTCACCAACATATATATGTTGAGCTCCTTCAATATGTCCTTCATTCCATTCTTTTTCCTTTCTCACATCCAGAAGTGTCATCCCTTCGTGCTTTTCCAGTTTATGCTTCAGATCGTGGACCGATATGAATTCTAATTTGTCTACTGGCAAGGCTCTCATATACCAGGTTGCAATCCCCCCGTTTAAGAAACCTGCAATATTGTCATAGCCCAGGCGAACTAGATAACTTACCGCAGTTTCGAGCTGTTCTTTTTCTTCCAGAATGAGAAGTATGGGCTTGTCATAGGGGAGCACCCAGCCGGCAAAGGAAGGTAATCCTCCTAGCCAGATGCTGTAGCTGCCTTTTATATGCGCCCCCCCAAACGAATGAGGCATGCGAGTATCTACGACCACAGCCCCTTTTTTCATTTCAGCCATGAACTCTTCGGGTGAAAGCTGCTTTAGAACATTCAGGCCATTAAGTAGAGGAGGACCCTGCTGATTATACTGCTCCATTCTCCTGAAGTAAGGAGGAAACTCAAGCTTCTCTTCCAGTTTGAATTTGATAAATTCTTCCTTCTCGGTCTTTTGCAGAAGAGGATTCTGGATGCGCTCAAGTCCGAGAGTACTGTAGTCCCTTTTGGCTATAGCGCCCCCACAAACCGAGCCTGCACCGTGCGCAGGACACAGTATTACTTCGTCTCCTAGGGGGAGGATCTTGTTAAAAATGCTGTCATAAAGGTTTGCTGCCAGCCTTGGAGCCTCTTCGGGTCCGTATAGGTCGGTTCTTCCTGCATCGCCTATGAACAGGGCGTCTCCTGTAAAGACCATTACCGGCTCTTTTCCTGTTTCAAGATCTGTCAAAGTATAGGATATGCTCTCATCCGTATGGCCAGGCGTATGTAAAGCAGCCAGTCTCAAAGAGCCAAAGTCGAATTCCTGACCCTCACTCAAATAGTTTCCATATTTGAAATCGACCCCCTTGCCGTGATAAATCTCTGCACCCGTAAGCTTCTTCAGTTCCAGGGAACCTATTACATAATCCTCATTTCTGTGGGTCTCAAAAATATATTTTATATTCATACCTTCTCTTCTGGCAAGATCGGCATAGACCTGACAGTCTCTGCGAGGATCGATAACTATAGCTTCATCTTTCGAACCAATGAAATAAGAAAGATGAGCCAGACCTTCTGATTTAACTCGTTCGAATATTAAAGTAACCCCTCCCCCCTTCAGCTATATTTTATGCGTTATGTGATGACTTCCTACATATTGCAAACTTCTTTCCATTTAATATATAATCGCATACTTCATATTTTTTATGAAAAAATATACTATGATAACTATTCAGAAAATAGAGTTACAAGTAAGAGAATAGAGATTGTAGTAGCAGAAAAGTAGAGTTATGACTGCAAAAAGTAGAACTGTGACATTAAGGAAAAATGATGCTGCAGCCCTCAATGGATTACAGGGCCACCGGTAAAACCGATGGCTCGCTGTTAAAATTATCTTTCCGGATTTGGAGGCGTTTTGCTCATTTCCAAAAACAGATCTAATTACCTCAATGGTGCCTGAATGATGCCAGTACCCACATCATCCTCTTCGCTGCCTGGGGCTAAAGAGTCAAAGGTGCCGCTAGCAATAAGTTGCGCCATCAGGCTCAAGTTATTTATCCTCCCGGTCAATTCCAACTGACGCTGTGCCCACAAGGCAGCAATACCCGCAGCGTGAGGTGTCGCCATGCTGGTTCCACTCATGCTGACAAGACCATCCGTGCCTTTTTTGGCAGAGATGATGTTAACGCCTGGGGCGGCAATATTCACCTGATTATTTGAAAATCTGGCAACAGTATAGCCCCTATTGGATTCACCCAGTGCGCCAATGGCAACGATGCCTGTGGCGGCAGCGGGAGGTGATACCGAAATTTCGTATTTAGGTCGATTGCTTTCGTTACCGCTGGCCGCAACGATGATTGCAGATCGCCCAAATTCCCCCTGTGCTGCCACAACGCGCGCTAACTCGGTGAACAGGTTGACGTTTGCACGATACTCTTCCAGCGCCAGGGATGTTGCTGGCTTAATATCCATCCTATATTCACGAACCAGCCAATCTACATAGCCTGGAAAATCAATTCCTAGGGACATGGAAATGACATTTGCGCCTTCATTGACTGCCCACTGGATGGCCTTGGCGAGCGTGTCTGAGGAACCCCCTTCGTTGCCCAGCACTTTGCCAATTAGGGCGCATTTAATGTTTTTGGCAATACCGATGCGGATATCATTGACGTCTTGGCCAAAAATAGTCCCTGCACAATGCGTACCATGACCGTGAATGTCATTATCGGCTTCCTCAGTGAAGTTCTTCTGAACCAGCTTCATACCTTTAAATGCTGGGTGATTTGGATCGATTCCAGTATCCAGCACAGCTACAGTGATATCAGTTCCATCATATGGTGATTCCGATGCGCGTACTGCGTCGATTCCCCAGCATTTTGTAGCTGTTGGAACACTGGGACTGTCAACCGGCTCAATCAGTTTCATTGGCATAGGTTTGGCAATAGCAAGTGTTGTGGGATCTCTGCGCAGATAATTGACCTCCCGCTTTGTAAGTTCGGCATCCTCTAACTTGACGATTGGCTGGGCCGCTTCCAAGGGGAGCATTTCTGCTCGGTGTGCTCTTCCTATATCTCCCCGTGCAGGTGGTAATATCTCACTGCTGCGCAGGATAATATATTTTGATGAATCCATACCTTTACCCTCCATTCGTATCTCGATAAAATTGTATAAACACTAGAATAATATGCAAAAATAGTATAAAAGAAATGAAGTAAATATATTAAGGAACATAAGTACTGTATATCAGGACGTGTCTAGGACTTATGCGGTTGCCTGCTCTTGTAATTCCTGTAAAAATAAAGACACATACAGAAACTATCTGGATTTCATTTTGATATACATGCTGAAACATAGGAAAATACAGATCTATTTTTTGTTTTTATCTGTAAATATACAAAAATATGCAGGTCTAATTTCGTTTAATCCCGGAAAAAAGCTGAAAGCCTCATCTGCTCAATTTCCCGAACCTTATCGATCCCCTTAACGGTTTCAATCTGCCCTTTCTGATTTTGTTGCTCTTGTCTTTTATTCGTTTTATCTTTTTCCTTAAACTCTATAAAATTATCAAAAAAAGCGGTTTCACTTCCAAAATTTAGTGAATCCCTGTAATACTCGATTGTTTTTTCCTTCCAGTTCTCCGAGAGCAGCAGGAATTCCATTCCCCTTCTCTTTTCATTCCATTCCCAGACTCCAGCCTGGTAAAAAATAGCTCCTAACTGGCTTGAGAGCTGCGCATAAGACATCTCCGGACGAAGTTTGTACAGGAATTTCCCAATGCCGTCCTTCTCCGTTCCCGTGCACAGTTTTGCAGCGCCATTCGCAAGAGCTTTCCATTCCCTGTCCTGCATGAACTCGCAGAGCCTGTCAAGATGGCGGCAGCTAATCTTATCGGTTCTTGGAAAACGACTGTTTCTGAACTTCCTTTTTATGAAAAGGTTTCCTCGATTATCTATGCGCCAGGAAAAGCCCTTCGGTTTCGTACCAAGAGTTCTGGACCTGGACCAGAAGGCTGCCATCGAGGGTAAATCGGATTTTAAATATAAAAAATTGTATGTTATGTCTGTAATTTCTTTATTGTATCTTCACATGTTTGTTGCATCTCTTACTCATTTGTTATCCATTATCCAGCGGTTCCAGCAAATTTGAAGGCTCAATCAAAAAAACTCTTTCATATAGTCTTCAGTAATCAAAAGCTCTTTCCCTAAATTTTTAAAGTTAAGGTGCACAGGCATTTACATATGTCCTTACAATAATCCATAGAGCAAGCCAACAAATTGCTGAAATCAAATCGTTTCTGGTCTGTGTCTCCATGAACTTATATAATCCTGACATCATATTTAATTTTTTTGATCTGTTTAAAATTGCTTGGATTGCACTTTATTCTGCAGGAAATTTTTATTTTTTCAGCCCTTTTGTCCAGATTCCTATGCCCTGTTGATACTTTACAAATAATTAATTAAAACTATTAACTACCTTAGTAAGTGGAAAGAATGAGAAATAATCTTTGATTTGGTAATGAATTTAAAGGACCCTATATTTCCTTTATTCTGTGTTTTCCATGCTTTCCCTGGTTAACCTTTCGTTTGAGATTGGCGAAGAAATTTTGTCTCTTGACTACAAATAAGAAAAAATATATCAGTCCATTCAGTTAGGTGAATTAAGATCCATTATTTCACAGGATTTCTATTTAGTCAACTGTTTTCATTTCGACTCTTTAACCAGTTTCTCTAAAAGCTCATCCAGACGTTCATAAGAGTCGTTGACGCCCTTTTCCATGTCAGACTGGAGTTCACTGTCACGGTCTTCAACCGACTGGAAAACAGCCTGAGACGTCAGCCTGGTTCTGTTACCTGGAAGCGCTTCAAATCTCGCAGTTTCGAGCATTACATGCCCTTTTTCCTGAAGCCCTTCAAATTCAAATGTGCCTATAATTCTCTCGGGAGATGTAACTTCATGATACACTCCGTGGAATGCATATTCATTACCGTCCTGATCTTTATGGATATATCGCCATTTGCCTCCGTTTTTAGGTTCAAAAACTTCGAGCTTCATTGTAAAGCCTCGAGGCCCAAGCCACTGTACGTAGAGTTCTGGATCAGTGAATGCTTTGAACACGAGCTCTCGCGGCGCGTCAAACTCACGCGTAATAACAATTTCCTGTTTGCCAGGCTCGGCTGAAATTTTGGTTTTCTTATTGTTTGTCATATATCGACCTGCCTCTTTCACGCCGTTTTCGATAAAACCTTTTCTCAAAAGGTTTTGTACGAGCTTTCAAGAATTAACTGACAATTTGTTTGAGACGACTGAGAGCATGCTATCGCGTTCTTGCTTTCCTCCAGACGGCATGTATCAAGCCCTGCAGTATCGAGCCGCCAGAACGCGAAGGCTGCCTTCATTTTGTATACTCCTTCATCCGTAAAGCGCCTACTAAGCCTATAATTACGGCTGGCTGCATCAAGATGTCAGGTTAAAATCGAACTAAGGTTTTGAAGCCACCATAAGCCATGCGCCTATAATCAAATGGTTGTTCTGCGCCTGATTCCATCATTTCCTTAATCCTTGGGTCGCTCATGATTGCCGCGTTCACCCGGTCTCTGTGCTCCTTAGATTCAAAAACGACCCATGAAAAAATTACGGTCTCATCTTCGGAGGCATTGGCTGCCTTCTTGAAAGAAACCATGTCCTCAACATCCAGATCATCGCCAACACATTCGTAATACTCGAGAGCCCCAAGCTCTTTCCAAATCTCACCGCTTTTTTGAGCCAACTCTCTGTATTCGTTTACCCTGTCTTTAGCGATAGGAATTAAAAACCCATCTACATACCTTTCCATACCTTCCATGCTCTCTCCCTTTTCCTTCTTTAATTTCCTTCTATAATTATAGCCTGACGATGAATGTCACTTACATTCTCGCCGTTACAGCATGAAGACGATACAACTGCTTGCTGGATTCACTCTTCATTTCTTCAATGACTATAATTTTTTATTGCTTTAATTTTATTTAAAACCTCAAGTAACTATTCAAAGTACCTAAAATCAGTAATCGATATGGATTTGAATTCTAAAATGTGTAAAAGTTCAGAATTAACCAGTAGATTCTCAATTTAGTTAGAGAGCCATTACAGTTAAGAAGTTTGACTGATTTAATTGCAGTTAAAAAAGGAAATTAATCTAATCATAAGCCCTTCAATGTGCTCTCTCTCAAACCTGGCTTGAAAAAGTTAATCAGTTATTAGACCTGCTCCAGTAAAGCGGAAACAAGATTTTGCTGGCTTATGAAATCTTTTTTAAACCTGAAAAATATCTCGACATTGTCATCCGACGGTAACCGTTCGCTCATCTCGATCCATCTCCTGATTATTTCGGATTTCTCATCAAAAACAGCCAGTTTTTCAGGTGAAAATTCCTCAATCAGGTTTCTGGCAGAGGAAGCCCAGGTTATGTATTTCCTAAATAATTCTTCCTGTTCAAGAAACTGGTCATTTGTCAACTTAAACCATCGATAATGAAGAGGAACTGGTTCTCCTTCATAGGGGTTAGCGTCAATACCAGTGTCGTAATCCCACATTTTTGGCAGGTCTGACACACTGAAGGGTCCGATTTCCAGGAAAGGGTCATACTGAATGGGCACTGAATAGAAGAGCTTACTCAAACCCTCAAGAAGAGAATTGGATTCAGAAATAAGGTCTTCAATTTGCTTTTTAATTTCTTCAGACACTCTCTGCATCTCCAAAAACCAGTATTTCCGTTCTTTTACAGTTATCGTTAACAATATTTGTATTGAATATTAAATAAGCTTTGAGGGATTTACCTGTACTGGGATGAAGCATATATGGGAAAACCACCATGGGACATCGACTATCCCCAACCTGCCTTTCAGGCTCTTATAAAAAGCGGTGAGATTAAGCCTGGTAGGATCCTTGATGTCGGATGCGGCAGAGGCGAGAACGCAATAATGCTTGCAAAAAATGGCTTTGATGTAACGGGTATAGACATCGTTGAAAATGCAATCGCTGGTGCAAACACAAAGGCTATAGAGCGTCATGTTAAGGTAAGCTTTATCGTAGGGGATGTACTGCGGATGGACCGGCTTTTCACAGAGGGAGAATTCGATACAGTTATTGATTCCGGTCTGTTTCATGTGATGACGGATGAGGAGAGGCCGGTTTTTGCGCGGCAGATACACAGAGTGCTCAGGACAGGCGGCAAATATTTCATGCTCTGTTTTTCAGATAAGGAACCACCAGGATACGGGCCCAGGAGAGTTTCAAAAGCTGAAATCGAGCAAACTTTCACACCTTTTTTTAATATAATTTATATAAAGGACGCAACTTTTGATACGCTCTTTGGCCCGGGCAGCAGGAAAGCTTACCTTTTATCGGCTGTCAGGAAGTGATTGAAAAAATTGATTAATTGAAAAATTGACTGCCCGTTTTTAAACCTTCAATCCGTCATCGGTTATCGTAATATCGCAGGTTCCGACAAAAATAGTATCGTGCATATCCACCCCATTTACGGATTTCTTAGGCACATCATTTATTTCCACGGTACGGTCAGTTATACGGATTTTCTTACCTCCGACATAAAACGTACCGTTAACTTCTACATACTGGTCTTCCGTAATTTTAGCATTGAAAATAACAGTACCATCATCCTTCTTTTTCAACACAAGCCCGTTTCCTTTCTCGATCTCTCCTTGCGCATCAAAATTTTCGTTAATCTGGATAAACTTATTTTTATCAATCTTAGCTATGATTTCGGAATTCGCATCCCGGATCTCAGTTGTCAGAAGCAGACCGTCTTCACAGTTTTCCAGAGTAAATAAGGGTATACGTTCTTCAGAATCCACATTAGGCTTGTATACCAGGTTATACACTGGATCTGCGTACACATTTGATCCCAGAATTAACATATAATCATCGCGAACCATAAGATATTCCCCTGTGATTTTGAACAATATATGGATCTAATCATATAAAATAGTCTTTCATAATTGTAAAAACGATTTTTAACATTTATTTAAAAATTATTCTTTATCTGTTCTAATTATCTGCTAACTTCTATAATATTATAATATTTTTCTTGATTAATAAAATTTTCACGACAATAAAAAAATATTTTTTGGTTTATTTCGATTTCCCAAATCTGTAGAAAATCAGGCGGAAGTGGAAGAGCATCACTGTCTGTCAGCATAAAATGAACTTCGATCGAATGTAAATCAAAGCAGAATTAAAGAGAATAACTAAAAATTCAGTTATCAGCTATTGAATACTCTCTACTTTTATATTTTCTTATGTATTTTGATCCAATCAAATTTTGCCTGTTCCATCACAGTTAATACAGTTATTGATCCCATCTCCAAGGCAGATTAAACATTCTTCCCATTCCATTTTACCTTCAATTTCCCTCCACGCCCCACCTGTACCGTCGCAGTTCAAGCACCTTTCCCTGCCGCTACCACCACAGTTACGGCATATTTCATCCATTTATTATACCCCCAGACTTTAGTCATCATTAATTGATAAACTGCATCTGCGTCTGATAAACCGGACGTATTAAACAAACATATCTAATTTCTCAATAAGCATGGAAAAAACTGTAACTATTTTTATAATAGATACGCTATATTAAAATCATTTTGAAACAATGTTTCTAATAACAAATCTAGAGTCAATGCATAACGATAAGTATATAGATTACTATGGAAGAAATCATTTTTAAAAAGTGTCCATGAGAAAAAAAACAGAAGTTACTCGTTTTTGGATACTGGGAAGTTTATAAAAAATTTACTGGCGTTTATGGGGCAAAGATACGGGTGTGAATACACACCCTGCGAGTCCAAAGAAGATGCTAAAGAGCTGAATATCCAGATGGTTTATTGTTTCCCGGAATCAAATGCTAGGATCAGGCCAGAATGAGAATAAGAGTCTCAGATTAAGGCTGTAGAAACTCATTTTCATCCAGGGGTTCGGCTGCTTCCATACAGTAGCCAAAAAGTTCCTTTCCCCAGCATGGGGCTTTTTCTCCGGAACACAGGATTATCTGATCCCTCAATTTTCTGTCTATTTCATAAAGTTTGAGTGCAAGGAACCTGTCCGTTACAATCAGCGACGGAACTATTGCAGGCTTCCGTGATATGAAAAGTCTTGAGTTTCTGGCTCTGTAGAGTTTCTCTGCTTCTTCCCGGTGATTGAAGAACAGGCGTTCTGCAACATTCACTGTCATGCAGAGTGTAATCTCAACTCCCTTTTCTGCTAGTTCTGAGTAAATTAAAGGAGCTTGAGGGTGAAAATAGGATGTAAAGGTCAGGACTTCCTTTGAACTCATTAAGTTATCGAGAAGCGTTCCTGGGGTTTCAGCCAGATGCACGGTATCGGGTTCCAGCAATTCGCAGTGCCCTAGCTCGTCAATTCTTTCCAGCAGGAACCCTGGAATCGAGCCTAAATCATGGCTCAGCCAGTACTCAATATTTTCTCCGAAGAGCTCAACCGTCTTGAGAAGAGGCTGCATATTCTCTACTATTGCTTCCCCAATCTCGGATAATCTGAAAATTTTATTTTTCTCAATTATGAGACCGGATTCTTTCAGCTTTTTAATATGAGGCTGGATATATCCGGAATCTACCCCAAGCAGTTCTTTTACAGTATCAACATCTCTTGGTTCCTCTTTCAGGAGCAGTAGAAGGTCCTTTCTTCTGCCCGAAAAAAGAATAAGGTTAAGCAGGCACTGTTTCATTTATACTCACTTATTATTTCTCCTCCCTGCCTCTATACTGATATTTTAAAAACTTTTTTATCTGGAGCAGTCATTTTTAAATATATTTTATTTATATTGCTTGATTCTATTTTTTTATGTTGTTTATTGCATTTTATATTGTATGCAGGGTTTAACCGGTCTGGTTTTATTAATCTGAAAGGCAAATGGTGCAAAAGGAAAAGAAGGCAAAACCTTAGAACCTGTATTAATATTCTTTCAACAGGTTCATTCGTTGAGATTTTGATATTTCTGAGGATCTGAGCCATCGTTACGCGGTTTATGAATTGAGAAGGGTAGTACGGAGGTTCAGTACATTGTGTAACAGATCTCAACTATTTGTGCCAGGAGGAAGACATTATGCTGACCAATGAAACTTTAACTACTATTAAGAACCGAAGAAGCATACGTAATTTTAAGAATGAGCAAATCAAAGACGAGGAATTACAGGCTGTTCTGAATGCCGGGATTTATGCACCAAGTGCGAATGACCAAGCCGGGCATTTTACGGTAATACAGAACAGGGAACTGCTCGCCTGGCTGAACTGTGAAGCAAAGGAGATTGCGAAGCAATACGAGCCCCTCAAGGAACTAGCAAATAACGAAGACTTTAATATTTTCTATGAGGCTCCAACCGTAATCCTTGTTTCTGGCAAAGAAGGAGCTATAGCAATTGAATCTGACTGTGCCGCTGCAACGCAGAACATGTTACTTGCTGCAGAATCCATAGGTCTCGGTTCATGCTGGATTGGCTTTGTGCTGGTGGCTTTTAATAGCTCGAAGGCTAAAGAATATTTAAAGGAATTAGGCATTCCGGAGGGTTATAAACCATATGCCTCTCTTGCCCTGGGCTATAAAAATACCGAATCAGTTAAAGCATCCCCAAGAAAACCTAACGTCATAAATTATATTAAATAACATTGAAATTAGCTCTTAAATCCACTCTTAATTAATTCCACTCTTAATTATATTTTTTATTTGTCCAAAGCTTTGACCCGGTCAGTCTTCTGGTCTAATGACTCAACAATATATAGATTGGTAGTTCAATGAATGACTCAATTGATAATTCAATAAAAAATCCATCCAGCGGCTTAACAATCAATTACATAGGAATGGAGTTTGTCCTGATTCCTGCCGGAGAATTTGATATGGGTTCTCCAACGCGCGAAAAACGTAGAAAACTCTGGGAAAGCCCTGTGCATAGAGTAGCAATTAAAAAACCTTTTTACCTGGGCAGATATCCGGTGACGCAGGATCAGTGGCAGGTGGTAATGGGAGACAATCCTTCGTATTTCAGGGGTGAAAAGCACCCGGTTGAAAATGTTTCCTGGGATGAGGTTCAGGTTTTTTTCAGTAAACTCAATGCTCTTGAAAACGCCCGGGAAAATAACCGGATTTTTCGCCTCCCAACAGAAGCCGAATGGGAATATTAATATTCCCTTCATATACCTAGAAACGATTGTTCATTCTTTTAAAATAACACCAAAGATTAAAGATAATTATAACTATAACTGCTAATTAATAAATCTATATTAAATCGAACTGTTTATATGAAGAAGCATAAAACCCCTGAGTCTTTAGCTCAGGAGATATAAGCGTCAACCTCAACTGTTAACCGTTATTGATTCCGTAAATCCCACTTTCCGCACTATTTTTTCACATATAATATTTTTCGTATTTTTCTCCCATCAATCTCAGTACTTTAATGGTTTCCTCATCCAGATTTAATACTTTCTTTATCCTCTTTCCCTCAATTTCGATCTCTAACTCTGTTATTCTTCTAAACAGGAAGAATATCCATTTCATTGTTGGAGTCTGTGTTTCCTTCTTAACCTGGTTTCTAATAGCCTCTTTTGTTTCTTCCAATCTTGTTCTCAGTTTCCACTCAGCTATTGAATACAACAATAAGCATAGAACCATTACCATTGCAAGTGCTTCTATTCTGGATTCTTTTTTCAGGTATACCTCAGACACTCTGAAACTCTTATCTTTCAGGAACCTGAATCCCCTTTCAACCGTTCCCTGTTCCTTATAGTATTCCAGGAGTTGATCTGGAGTCAACTCCAGATCATTGGTTGCAAGAATGAACCTTCCCAACTTTGCTCTTCTTTCTTTTACTTTCTCCTGATCATGTTTTATCTCCGCTTCTATCAGGTAGAAAGTCTGTACCTCTTCATTTTTCCTTGGTCTTCCTTTCTTGTTTTCAAGTCTGCGAACCTTAGTTGTTATTTCAAGTTTCGTGAACTCATATGATTCATTCTCTTTCAACCATTGTTCAGCAGCCATTCTTGCGTCAGCTTCACAGGCAAATTCACGATTAGAAAGCTTTTTAAGGGATTTTTCTGCTGCTTCAAGCTCCTTAAGAATCTTTTCATCAAATGTCTTCTCTTCCTTCTTTTTCATTTCCTCTGAGCAGAATACACCCCATAACTGTTCTATTCCACCATAGCAGGATTTTGCAGCATAACAAGAATAACGTTCATCAGAGCATGTTTCCAGAATTAAGTCTGCCATCAAGAGTTCCTTTGCTTCATTGATGGTTGCCGGAACTCTCGATATAAAAAAAGCGTTAGTTCCTATCTCTTTTACATTATCTTCAGTATAAAATGCGCTGTCTGCAACATGGTAGACTCTTTCATCGAGATTCAGGTTCTGTGTTAATTCTTTTATGGTTTTGATGAGAACTTTCTTATCTGAACTGTTGCCGTCTAATGCTCTTACAAAAAGAGGAATTCCTTTCTGGTCAGTAACCATGGAAATGGTAAAACGAAGTAAGTCGACTCTTTTGTCTTTAGGATGACCATAAGTAATGTTGATAGTTTTGCCATCATTATCGTATTCATAGTCACCATGAACACTGAAATTTGTAGTATCTGTATGGCAAAAACGGGGGTTAATAGGAACGTGTTTCATAGCTTGCAAAATAATGTGGTTGAAGAGTTCGGTTGCTCCGCATTCCTGGATTTTGTCCAGAGTTCTGCCAAAAACATCATCATTAAGGTGTTCTGGGAGAACACCTTCTCCCAGTAACCTTTCAGTGGGTAAGTTTTCAAAAAAAGCAGGAAACAGGTAAAGACGACGTTCAGTAAACCCTAAACCATTGATACACATTGCCTTAAGAACAGTAGAATGAGGGATGTTATGGCCACTTTTCTTGGGGAGAAGAGTGTCAATCAAATCTGAAATGCCAAGTTCGTCAAATACGCCAGCAATAAGGCCATAATGACCAAGATGAGTTGTGGATTCAGAGCTAGGGGAGAGAGTCATCAAGGTAAAATGGGAAGAGATTTTATAAAAAGTATTGGAAGAATTTAAAAAATATAAAATTAAGAAATTTTACTGCGGAAAGTGGGGTAAATTATTAAATATTTTTAAAATCTTTGTAATATTAGATTTTGCTGTCACCACAACCTCACCGTTCTTAAGAACACTGCCGAATTTCAAAGCGAAAACCAGGCGAGGTAACGTTTGAACATCGGGGAGTTGGATAACAGAGCGAGAATCATCCCGAAGGGATCGGGATTAAGCCGTGGAAAGACGGTAGCTACAAGCATCTCAAGTACAATCTCACGCTCATATCTATTTCGCCGAAGGGACTTCAGATAGAGCCTGCACGACTTGCCTCCAATGGGAGGAAGGATGACTCAGGAAGTCACTCAGTCTTTAGCTGAGGGGTAGTTCACAAATTCTTATCTTTTGGATAAATCATATTATCGGTTCAGCACTTCTCCACAAGTTATATATATTTCTAAATTAAATATTATGTAATAAATATTCATGGCTCGAAAAACAGAATGAACATAAGAGCTAGTTGGATTTAAACCCCTACTACCCAACCAATCTCTGAAATTGAGAGGAAAACCACCTTCCTCTCAATTCAAATCCTTTTCGATAACTCTTTTAAGCATATTCTTGAAGCTTGGAATAGAAATTTTTTATCTTTAACTAATCTCGTTCTTAAAAGATAAGTAACACTTATTAATGTGAATTTAAAACTAAGGTAGTATTAATCTTTTCTCAATTAAAATAGGTTTACTGAATATATTGTTCAGTCCATTTTGATTATAGTTGGCAAAACAATGATGTTTGTGGTCAGGAATGTACATATCCAGTTCTATCTTTGTTCTTTGTATTAGATCACAGCAATATGCTGAGGCAATCCCGTAGTACCTTATCAGGACCCTGCAGACTTCACGAACATATGTTATCTTTTTGAAAGTAAGGGAATTAGCCCATTATCTTACTAGCAAAAAGGAAAAACTGGACTTTGTTAACCTATATTCGGCAGGTCGACATTAGATGTTAGCAATTTTAGCTGATTGTGTTTTTCACACATTCAATAAATATATAAGTGGTTTGAAACTAGTTAACATATAACTCAGATCTCACTGTATATATAAACAACGAACCATTTTTGCAATAATATTTAGTTTCAGGGATAATGTGTTTTTCAGCAAAAACGCCATCAGTAAAAATGTTGTGAAAAAAACAAGCTACCTGCCGAATATAGGTTGTTAAGCCTGAGTATGAAATTGAGAGAATTGATTCTTATGACATAAGGCAAAAGATTCTCAATATTTTAGGACTTACGCACTTGAGATCTAAAATCAAGTGCAACAGACGTTGAAGCTAAATCCATATTTTGCACAGTTGAAGGTTTAATGCTATTGATTTCCAGTTCAACCGCGTAAGTCCTATATTTCTTATGTTGATCCTACATTCGGCAGCAAGCACATTATAACACCTAAATATTATTTATTGCTATTTTTATAGGTTATATAAAAAATCAATTTCAAGCGGACTATATATTTAATCCGGTTTACCATTTTTCTCATTTAATGTAATTATATATTAATAATGTTATGGTTAACGTTCAGTAAATTTTTATTTAAATTTAATTTTAAAAGTTCTAAAAAAAACGATACCAAGAGAAAAATTGAATGGATTTTTATGTCGACCTGCCGAAAGCAGGTTGATTGGAAGAAATTAGGGTTTTCGAAGGGAAGTTTACATTACATGAAGCAGAATGCCAAGTCAGATAAACCGTTTACCCTTAATGCTCATGTCTTGGAAAGGGTAAATAATTGGGAAGCATTGGCTTCAAGTCAAAAGTAAAAATATGTATACTTTTGCTATAAAAGGAAAAATGTAAATTTTACAGATAAAGTGTAAATTTTACAGATAAAGTGTAAATTTTACAACAAAATAGTAAAACAATATCAGAAGACATTGTAAATTTTACAGTAAAATAGTAAAAAGGCATTAAGATAAATTGTAAATTTTATAGTAAAATAGTAAAACAGCTTAAGAAAAGGCAGTAAAAGGGTCGTAAAAACTAATTAATTTTGCATTCAATAGTAAATTGAACATGAAGTTATTGTCTGATCATCGAAAATAAACCATGGTGTAAATTTGGTAATCAACTTGAATAATGGAATTTATGATTTATATTTTTTAGATGCCTATCTGAATCGAAACAAATAGTCTACTATTATATACCAACTGTGACTGTTTAACATACACTACTAACTTTTGGAATAGGCTATAATATATACGACTGATTGAGACATGTTTTGGAAAATCGTATGGTTCTTGATGGATATTATAAAATACTTGGCACGTTTTATATGGAGTATTATTAACTTCTTGATAATAAACCCTCTAGAGAAAATAAAAAGGTTTTTGTGGGAGCTAAAGTGGAAAATAAGAAACGTGGTACATGATAAGATTAGTCGTGACGTAATTGTTTGTTTTATAGGAAGAAGCGTAAAACCACTAGGTCTTTAGCCTAGTGGATGTAAGCGTCAACTTAACCTTGGTTCCTGATGTATGCCTCAGCTATTTCCTTACTAACATTTCCTATAGTTGAGGCAAAAT
>Ga0208297_1000937_pt1 | contig 38637 bp, 39 predicted proteins | sample LMS_cellobiose_e_FD_187367 | JGI IMG/M metagenome (GOLD analysis project Ga0208297, IMG submission 187367) | Rumen-fistulated moose microbial communities from Alaska, USA - LMS_cellobiose_enrichment (SPAdes) (version 2) | ecosystem: Host-associated > Mammals > Digestive system > Stomach > Rumen... | reverse complement strand
GAGTAAAAGCACCTATATATTGCAATAGAGCACCGGTGTTTAAGCTCCTTTTAAGGGTCATCTGATATCATAATAGCTGTCGGGTGGAACCTGACCCAACCCGACGAGAGGAGGTTTTCACCATGTTGGGCATTATCATTATCGCGTTGATCCTGTTTTCTCTGCGCCGGCCCTTGTTCTGGGGAGGCTTCGGTTTCCCGTTCTTTGGCGGCTGGTATCGCCGTCCTCCGATGGGACACCGTCCTCCAATGGGCGGAGGCCCCATGGATGGCATGCACGGCGGTCCTGGTATGGGTGGCCGCATGGGTGGACCAGGAAGATAAAACTAAAACAATGATCGGATGAAAGCCAGGCGGCAGTCGACTGCAGAGGTGCTCTGCTCAGACTGCCGTCTGGCTTTTTGCGCGTATCCGGGGGTTACTGCCGGTCTACTTTTATCACGGCAGCCAGATCATTTCTCAATTCCGGATGGATTTCTGTTGCTTCTACCCATCTCAGCTTTAAACCGCGCTCTCCGACTTGGGGATTCATGATATCATCGGCCAGAGGCCCGCTCCTGGGTCCAATCCAAAAATGATGATGATGCGCGCGCCGTGTTCCATAGCCCAGTGTGACAACGGTGGAGAGAGACGGATCGGAAGTGCTCCTGTTGGAGCTGTAGCTTCTCCTGAATTGTCCGGCGTTCCGATAACCGACATCGAAGGCGCAGACGTTTTCATTATCCCTCAGCGCTCTGCGAATCGCGCCTCGAGGTATTGGGGCCCGGGTTGGAACCCCATCCAATAACGACGCCCAGGCGCCGGCCTTCAGCTTCTCTTCCACCTTCTCAATATCAGCATTTGAACAGTTGAGGTACAGGATGATTTGAACAACATAGCTCAACAGAGCAACCTGAAAAGTCGCCTTGTCCATGGAATGATACAAAACAGAAGCGTCCATCTTCCCACATTTTTCCCTGACCTTCTTTACAAGCGCCGTTGTGCCATGGCACGCTTCCAGGAAAGAGCGAATGCCCAGGACGCGCTTGATTCTCCGGATCGCATAGGTATCCAGATAAGATAGCATGTCACGTTCGACAATATCGTCGTAGCAATCCAAGAGTGAGCATTGCGCCTGCAAATCCAGGGTCGTCCAATCCCAGTCGCCTTCCGATGTCTGCCATATGGCGGCGAGGTCTCTTCCGCTGGTCAGGAAGATGAATCCGCAGCCTGTGTAGGAAGTGGATCTTTGGCCCATGATTTCAAACGGGGAAAACGAAACTGAAAAGCATGGATATGGGAACCGCTTGAGAACAGGCATTGGGAGCGGCTGCTCGGGAGTCATTGTTGCCGCCCCAAGTATCTCTTTTGAGACTTCATCGCTGAAGCAATAGTGGACCTTATCATTCTGCCAGTATGACAGCGCCATCATGATGTTGTGATCCGCTGCTTTTACGCCGGACACATTCAGAATAAGACGGCGCTGTTCTTCTGAGAAGCCTGGTTTGCAGAGAGCAAGCGTTCCAGGATAGTACATTTCGGCGTTATTCATGAATTCCAAAGGAAAAATAATCATTGTTCCTCCATCTTCCGTTTCAGCCGGCGGTTCTTTCAAAAACCATGTCTGTGACGGCGCGCCTCACGAGTGTATGCGGGTCAGCCTTTGGATTGATCCACGCGTCTATCGCATCTCCTGGCAGGATCAGCGGCATCCTGTCATGTATGGTCTGCAAATCGGCGCTGGCTTCCCGAGTCAGGATTGTGAACACGGGATACGACAGCCCCCGCGTTTCTTCTATGCGATATAGACCGGCGAGCCAGGCCAGGCCCGATCCCTTTGACTGAATGAGATACTTGTCCCCAGTCTTGACCTTCCCATCCGGACGCTTCAGGTGTTCCCATTCATAATACCAGGATGCCGGTATGACGCACCGATGAGACGCCCAGCTGTCTTTGAACGCGCTTTTGTCGCGGGCTGTCTCTGATCTTGCATTGACAACAGGCTGGGATAGGCCCGCAACATGATATCCCCAGACCATGGGGAACGCCCTCTTGTCTCCGCTCCTGGACGAAGCGATGACAGGAACCATGTCCGTTGGACGGATCTCACCCTCTGTTTTGAAGGGTTTGCCGAGCGTATTGACCATGCTGCCCTTCAGCGACGCCCGGTTGGTCTCCTCTATGATCTCCCGGAGATCAGGGGACATCTCCATGTAATATCTGCAGCACATAGGCGCACCTCCGTCAATTCCAGTCTTCATCGAACAGGTCTTCCCGCTGCGGCGTGATATTCAGGATATCCTCGAAAGGGATGGTGGTCTTCCGAACGTCTCCCTGCAGGGTTATCGTTTCCGCGGCGTCGTCCACATTCAGGACAATACCGGTTACGGACTCGTATTGTCCCTGTCTTTTGAAAAACGCATCGTTCCACTCATCCGCACAGGGAATGAAACGCTTCACCGTCACAATAACGCGGTTGGCCCTTGCCATGGCTCCGGTCCATGTCAGGTTGTGCAGGACATCCAGCTGGTGGTTCAGTTCACGCTGATCGCAGTCGCCGGGCTCAATCCGATTCACGTACTGGACATTCTTTGCGGAAATGGCTTCGCTGAATCCCTTCAGCGCGTCGAAAGGCGCGAAGATCTTGGCCCTGTGACCGCAATCCATCGCGGGATGCTTCAGGGAAAAAGAATCATACTTCTCATGCTTGGGCCGGCCGGTGAAAAAGACGTTTCTGTACCGGAAGTTGGCGGGCATGGACATGGCGCCGAGCGTAATCATCATGACACCTCCGTCTGAACAGCTCAGCGAAGGCGGCTGTCATTACGCCCTGTGGCCGCCTATCTGCTGATTCCGTTCCAGTTGATTTGCTCCTTCAAGCATATTGTTTCCCTTGAATATGGCGTTCAGACCGTATTTCCGGCGCACTTCAACCATGGCCCCCTGGAGCCGCTTTTCCTTCTCCAGCGCGTCGTAATCCGTAAAGAGATCCAGTTGAAAGGTTCCGCTGTCCGCGCAAACGTCGTTGGCGCAGACGCCGAGCCTGCGAAAGAGCAGGCGGTGATCTGTTTTCTGGTCAAATGAAACCAGGATCGCTTGGGCCACGGTTCGAAAACTGTTTGTGGCTCCGCGCGTTTTTACCGTTCCATTGTTGTGCTTTGGATGCAGCCGGCCATAAAAGTCAAGCACGGTCGGACCATCGTAGTTTGGGCACGCTTCCAAACTTTTGTAATCATAGGACACCCACCAGGAGAAGGCGGCAGCGGTCAGATTCTTGCTGAACATGTCCGCGCATAAAACATCGATCATTTCCCGGAGGACGTTTCTCGCCTCCGCGTATTTGTAGGGCCTTGGGAGCACCTGGCCGTTGGACAGGCTGTGGTTATCCGATCTGTAGTTCTTGATATCCCGCATGGTGACGGGCTCAATGCCAAACGCGTGATCGATCAGGATCTCGCCGTCGATGCCGAACTTCTTATAGAACCACTCTTCGTCCCACTGCGCCCGTGTGGCAACATCGCCCATGGTTAACAGGTGCGCCTTTTCCAATGTCCTGGCTTTTCCGGGGCCAAGCATCCAGAAATCCGTCAGTGGACGGTGCTCCCAGAGCAGAAAGCAGTAGGATTGCTCGTTGAGTTCCGCGATACGGACGCCGTCGGCATCAGGTTTCGCCTTTTTGGCGACAATGTCCATGGCAACCTTGGCCAAGTACAGGTTTGTGCCAATTCCGACTGTGGCAGTGATCCCGGTCGTCTTCAACACGTCGCGAATTATGGTCATGGCCATTGTATGCGCTGGATGCACGCGTACTTTGCTGGCCTCGTCTTCATAGAATCGGAGATATGGAGAGGCGTCGATGAACGCCTCGTCGATGGAATAGACGTGGATGTCCTGGGGCGCGACATATCTGAGCATGACGGAGTAAATGAGAGCGGAAACCCGTTCATATTCCGCCATGCGCGGCACCGCGATGATATAGGCAATCCTGGAGTGGGTGCGCTTTTCATAATCAGCGATGGCACGTTTCGCCTCGAAAAGGCGTGGCCGGGACGGGACGCCTATGGCCTTCAGAGAAGGCGACACCGCCAGGCAGATCGTCTGATCGCTGCGGCTTTCATCAGCGACCAGTAGGCTGGTCGTGAGCGGATCGTACCCTCTGGCGACGCATTCGACGGAGGCGTAAAACGACTTCATATCGATCGCGATGTAACAGCCCATTCTGACGCCTCCCGACTGCGGCTTTTTATTCTGGGTTTCGCTGCCAGTGCCTGAGAAAATCCCCTCGGGTCTCCGGTATGTTGGGAAGTTCATAGCCTTTGTACCCCAGGGCTTTGAACTTGAATTTGACAAGTCCCGCGTCAATGCCCAGTTCACTGGCGAGTTCCTCGAAGGAGGGCATATCGGAGTGGCAGTCGTAAAACTCCTGCATTTGCTCCTGTTCGAAGGCCATGCGAGCGCGTTCTGACCTGAAATGGTCTATGTGCTCGTTGATATATTTGACCAGCCTTCCATAGGCCTCATAGTAGATGCGGTCCAGAATGAACTCGTCCGCGACGCACAGATCCGCGCCGGTGAGGTTGGCGTTCGCCTCGCAAGGGGCGTAGGAGAGACTGAAAAACTGTGTGTCCTCAAAGCGTGTCCCCTGCGACGCCGCCCGGTAATCGTTCAGCGAATGTCCGAGCTCATGGATGAGCCCTGTCTTGCGCTGAACCATGTCCGCCAGTGTATTGATCCCGATAATTTGCTTCCGGTTCATCACAGTGAAAAAACCCAACAGGGATTCAGGATCCGAATACTCCTTCAGCCGGATTTTTCTCGCTTCGATGATTTCCTCGGGATCGCGTGTTCTGTATTGGTTAAAGGCGTTCTTCGCCATTCGGATTGCTTGTGGAACCATCAAGAGGCACTCCTCCCTTCGTAAAATGGGGGTGTACCTGCTGTGTCCGAAGTTATCTTTCACTGGGCAGGTTCGTCTGTTCGGTATTTCCTGGGGGTATACTTCTTCGCTTCTTCCTTTGTCTCGAAGAACAGTTCCATCATCAGGTCGCGGAAAGCATCCCGCTCGCTCTCGTCCAGTTCGCCGCCGGCGTACAGCCCTCTCGCGGTTTCATAGACCCGGCGCGCCTGAGCCATGCCTCGGGTTCCGTACTTTTCCTTTGCCTGAGCAAGAACTTCTTCCTTATGCACCTCCGACTGGAAAGCGTTATCGTCCATGAAGTAATCCGTGCTGATCTCGAAAGCCGCCGACAGCTTTCGGATAGCGTCCACGCTGGGCTGCCTTTCGTTGTTCTCCATGTAGCGAATAGCCCGGTCGGAAAGCCCGCTGGCGCGGGACAGAGCGGTGATTGTCATCTTCCTGGAGAGCCTCAGTGCCTTGAGCTTTTCTCCCATTGTCGCGTCTGGACTGAGAATGATTTCCGCATTGAAGTCGCGGCTGCGTGTCTTGTCTTGCTTACTCATGTGCACTGCCTCCTTGAGCTTGGTGAGTGGAATGGGGCGGAAGAACAAGAACATACGTTCCTGAACATCTGTTCCTATTATAGCCGCGAACATACGTTCTGTCAAGTGGGCAACGCGCATTTTTCTGATTCTTTTCCATCTGTTCCGGATTCCTGTTTCAGTATATCAAAAGAGGAGTACAAAAAAACGGACAGCCGCCATGGTTGACGGCTGTCGGGGCTGTCGAGGGAAAAAATCAGGACATGATGTCGAAGAGGTTTCCTGCGTCTGGAACAACGGCGAGTTTTGCCTTCAGATCAGCAAGGAGTTTCTGAATGGAGAGATACTCTGCCATGAAGGCTTTGTTCGGATCTTCCACTGCTTCGATAAAGTCTGCCAGAAGGTCAGGCCAGCGCTCCGCATCCGCGTGGACAGTCGCCCAGGTGACGGCGTAGACACGTCCAGTTTCCTCCGGTTCCCCATAATACAGATCATAATCGATGGGCAGACTGTCTTTCCAGTCATCCTCCCTGGTATCCTCGCGGTAAACCATGCTCATCTGAGTATAGAAGCCGATGCCGGGATAATCCCCTGCTTCCGGTGACAGAAGCGGCACATGATAAAGATCCAGAATGAACTCATAGAGGTTGGACTGCGGCGCGCAGTGTTCGTCGTCCGTATACGCTTCTCCATCCGCGATTTCGTAGTCGGGGTAGATTTTCTCTAGGAACGTCCATATGCCCTGAGCCTGTTTGCAATCGGCGATCAGCTTTTCCAGATACGGCATAATGAGGTATTTCTCCACGGCTTTCGGCTTCATCTGATAAAGCATTTCGAGGGCTTTATCACCCTTCTTGGTAGTGTCGTTCCGGTCAAACAGCGGGATGACATGAACCAGCAGTTCATCCAGCTGCGCATTGAAGAATTTGGCGCAGAAGTATTCCTGGAAGGAACGATGGATAAAACCATAATTCAACCCGTCCTGATACATCAGGCAGAGGTTGTTGATCAGGTCGTAGATAAAGTCGTCCACCGAGACATTCTGAAGGCTGTACTTTCTGACCAGAGGCCGGAAATACTGATCCATTTCAGCGAGCGTAAACGCTACCTTCCCGTCCCTATATGTCATGGCGCAGAAGAAGGCAAAATAATCGGCAAACTGATTTGCGGTCCAGCCGGTAGCCAGTCTCCGGGTATAGCCATCTTTCATAGCGTCATGACGACGGGAGAGAACCGTATAGGCCTCTTGGTAGAACAGGTACTTCACGGTAGGCACTTCAGCGTCCATCTCAAATGTCAGCATCATGATAGAGAGCAGCAGCGGATTGTCCGAAAAACCAGCGTGCGTACGATACAGCTCATGATCCAGCTGGGAACGGAAGCGGGCCTGCAGTTTCGGCGCATCTGCCCGGTAGTTGTACCGGTCCACCAGCTCAAGCGCCTGCGGCTTCGTAAACGGCTGAAGCTGAAGCACGGTGGATCGGGCAAAGGACTGGAAGTTTGAGTATGGCCTGGAGGAAATGACGAACGCGTTATCCGGGTAACGATCCTGGAAGGCGTTCATCTTTTTTGTGAAATCCCCCAGCTTGGACGTATGGATTTCATCCAGTCCGTCGAAAAGCAGAAGCGCGCAGCCTTTCTGAAGAAGCGCGTCCAGCTGTGTAATCGTCAGCTCCGGCCAGAGATTGCGCGTGACATCAAATACATACTCCAGCATGGAATCAAATTCCGTCTCAAAGTCCTTGAGCGGAATGAAGAACGGGATCAAGCCAAGCCGGTCAAAGCAGTCGATCATGCTGAGCGTGAGATAACGCATCATCATGGACTTGCCAAGGCCGCCCGTACCGCTTAATACGAGATAACGGGAGATCTCCAGAAGCCCGGAGACTGTCACGCCGCTGATCTGTGCGACGCGGTAAGTGTGGCGTTTGATTGGATCCGGAACACGGTATTCGATGTTGTTGGGAACATAATAATCCCGGAACGGAGTCAAGGCTTCCTTATAGAGGATGGTCGGAATGCGGTTGTATTTCTCATAGAGCCGATCCATGTAAACACGGTGGCCTTCCGGAAGATCCGCCGCGGCGCCGCTTCGCAGGGAAACCGAACGGAGCCCTTCCCAGTATTCGTCCGATTTAATGACCTTCAGTGTTTCCTTTCCCCTTGTGTTTTCGTTTGTCAGAACCGTATACAGGAACAAGCCTGCCAGAAACACGGGCAGATTGATTTCCTTTTCTTCTATTATGTTGTCCGCAGAGCCGCCCATGCATCGGATAAACATGGCGCGGTGATTCTCCGCGAGGGAAGCGTCTGAGCTGATCAGCTTCAGCAGTGCGCCAACCGCGGATTTCTTTTTGTCTTCATCCAGCAGATCCATGACGGGGCCAAACTTCTCCGCCAGGGCAGCTGTGCTGGCGCTTCGGGCCAGAGCGACCACATTTGTCTGCGCTCCGACGATAGAGCGTATGGGGCCGTCCGTTGATTCGACCTGTATGGACGGGAAGTTTCCCGCACAATTCATCAGCCGGGAAACGGACGTGTCGTTGGCCTTGTCGCCGTAGCGGTTGCCGGCGTCGATGGTTCCAACGAGCGTGGACACCATGACGCGGTTTGTCGTGCCCGGCAGGGCGCATTTCATCAGGATCGCGGCATACGCGCCGAAGCAAAGAACCATGCTGACCTCCTTTGTATGAGGATGACGGTAGGTGCGTGTAAGCGGTTGTAAGTGAAAATCAAGCACTATACCCGGAAAACCGCGTAATTGTAAGACGGCGTTCAGTGTGTATCAACCGCGCTGTGTTTTACAATAACCCTGTCATTGAGACAATCCCAATTATACATGAAAAATCGGTTCTCCACAATATGGGAATACCGATTTTTCAAAGCGGCTGACAAGGAGGCAGCCGGCAAGCGGGCTCACGGCGGCACAGTGAGCGGAACACCCTGTTCCGACGGGAGCGGGGAACAAGAGAACATCAGACCTGAACGCGTCAGGCAACGGATGTCGCATATGGGAGCAACCAATAGCCGACAAGGCGGAAGCCGCTTCCTGTGCTGACAGCCCAGCCCGGCGCGCTCTTTTACCGGGCTGGGAGGAAACCAGCCCGGTTTTTACATCCGTTGCCCCGTTCGGGCCGTACCGGCTAAGGCCAGAAAGGGACAACAGTATGATGAATCATCGTGAGGGCAAGAAGGAAGACGGCAAGTACTATCTGTTAGTGGTGGGCAAATGGGAAGAGGTTCCGGAGAAGGTGTACTACGGCTATATGGAACTGGTATGGGCTGAGGAAAAGAACCTGCTTCGCCGCTCCCGCTGTATCATTGGCGGGAAGCGCTGCGCTGGCAATTGCGAGCTGTGCCCGTATGAGCGGACCGGGGATGCGCTCTCTTTGGATCAGATGTATGAGGAGACGGGTTTTGAGGCGCCTTCGCAGGAGCCTTCTGTAGAGGAGCAGGTGCTGGACAGCTTTCTGAAGGAGAAACTGCGCGAGGAACTCGCCCGGCTGCCTGTTGAGGACAAAGTCCTGATCCATGATATCTACTACGAAGACGTGCCCTTTACGCAGCGTCAGATCGCTCGGAAGCTGGGAATCTCCCAGGTGGCTGTTCACAAACGTCATCTGAGACTGCTTGCTGAGCTGCGCGTCCGGCTTGAAGATGATATCTGTGAGTGAAAGTTATCAGACCGGGTGGAAGTGTCCGTTGACAGGCGAGGGGCTTCGGCCCCTCCAATATAAAAAATGGAGGTCAATATGAAAGCAATGTTTTTCGAGCCGGGAGAACCCGCTAAGATCATGGAAGTGGACGATTTTGAGGAGATCCTGGGCGGTCCGGTGGACTATTTCTGGCCGTTTGAGGATGAAATGGTTTGCGCCGTCGTGCTGGCGGATCGGGAAGGAATGCAGCCGAATCGCGTCTTCGAGGAATGCGGTGTCCTCCGTGGGCCGATTCTCATGGTAGGATACCACGATGAAATGGACGACCTGACCGAGGAAGAGATTGATTTTATCGAATCGAACGCTGCCTGGGCGGAAGAAGAGTATGGAACGGAAGAATTTGACCCATTTGAAGAAGATGTCCAGGACGAGGAGGACTATGGCGGCGTCCGCATCGTAGGCGAAGACGAATTCTACGCCAGCCTGCTCGATTAGCTTCAGGAGGCGAAGGCTGTGACCAATGAACAAAAGCATAGCGTGGATCGGCTGAGAGCTGAAGGTCTCGGTTATAAGAAGATCGCATCGATTTTGCAGCTGCCGGAAAGCACGGTAAAATCTCATATCCGAAGATCGCCTTCGGTGGGAAGCAGGCCAATACATAGTGTGCCAACAGATTCTCCGGCGTCAGTTGTCTTATGTCCTCAATGCGGAGAACCGGTGACGCAAACGCCCGGCCGCAAAAAGAGACGGTTTTGCAGCGACCGATGCAGGCAGCTATGGTGGAACAGACACCTTGATGTTGTCACCAGAAAGGCGTTCTATCATTTTATTTGCCCTGTGTGTGGGAAAACATACAGCGCTTATGGCAAGAAAAATCGTAAGTATTGCTCCCGCATCTGTTATATAGAAGGGCGGTTCCGCAATGCGAGCGGCACCGCTTTCGAAGGGAGAGCGGAATGATAAAGATGAACAGAAATGAACTGGAGCGTGAACTGATATACCACCAAACAATGGCCATGGCGCAGGATATGCTTCAGAAGGGCATGGTCACCAGGGAAGAATATTGTGAGATTGAAACACATTTTCGGAACAAATATCTACCCGTTTCCGATGGATTAGTTATCGAGAATCGCTTGATGATCTCGGGAGACAGAGGTAATATGGCGCTTGAAAGGGGGCCTTAATCATGGCAACGATAACCAAAATTGAGAAGAAAATGCCATCTCTGCCAAGACTTCTTCGGGTTGCCGCCTATGCGCGGGTATCAAAAGACACCGAACAGCTGATGCACTCATTGTCAGCCCAGGTGAGCTATTATTCCGCTCTGATCCAGCGGACGCCCGGCTGGGAATACGCGGGCGTGTACGTGGACGCAGGGATAACAGGAACAAGCGCGGACAGACGACCAGAATTTCAGCGCATGATTCAGGATGCGGAAGCAGGAAAGATTCAGATTATCCTGACGAAGTCCATCTCCAGATTTGCCAGGAATACTGTCGATCTGCTGCGGACGGTGCGCAGGCTGAAAGAGATGGGCGTTGAGGTACGGTTCGAGAAAGAGCGCATAAACACACTTACTGCGGATGGCGAGGTGATGCTTTCCATTCTGGCTTCTTTCGCCGAACAGGAAAGCGTGAGCCTTTCAAACAACATCAAGTGGACTTTCCAGAAGAAGTTTAAAAACGGAGAAGTCCACAGTCATCACCCAACCCTCGGATACCGATGGGAAGGCGATAGGATGATGGTCGTAGATGATGAAGCGGAAATCGTACAATTCATTTACTCCTCATATCTGTCAGGCCTGTCAAGCAATGGCATCGCAAAGGAACTGGACAGGAAAGGGATAAAGGGGATGCACGGCAAACAGTTCTCAGCTTCCAGTGTTCGCTTGGTCTTGCGAAACGAAGCATATACCGGATGCATGATCATGCAGAGGCAGTTTAATGTCAGTCCTAAGAAGGAAAAAGTCAATCGTGGGGAACTCCCCATGTACAGAATAGATGGTCACCACGAAAGCATCATATCGCAGGAAACGTTTGACCTGGTCCAGGCTGAGCGAGCGAGACGGCTGCAGGAAACCATCAAGAAGAAGGACGGATTTACCAGTCTGTTTACGGGGATGGTGTGGTGCGGAAAATGCGGGGCCAAAGCATCCTGGCACAGAAGCCCCCAGAGCAGGAAACGCGGCGATAACTCCAGTATGATCTGGATATGCTGCAAAAAGAACCGAAATGGGTCATGTGATTGTAAAAACACTCAGGATAGAGATATAAGGCGTGCAGCTGAAAATGTGCTGCAATGCTCAAGTGAAACTGAACTGACTAAGAATCTGCGACGTGTGGAGCAGGTTCTTCTTTTTGATGAGAAAATCGTATTCGCAATGAAAAGGAGCAAAAACGTGACGATCATGAAAGAAGAGATTGGAGGAGAGAGATCAAATGGGAAATGTCAGAATCATACCGGCCACAATTGACAGACAGACATTCATTCCAATAGCGTCAACAGAGAAGCGAAAAGTGGCTGGATACGCGCGCGTCAGTACAGAAATGGAGGAGCAGCAAACATCCTACGAAGCGCAGATAGACTACTACACGCATTACATCAAAGAGCGCGATGACTGGGAATTTGTGAGGGTCTACACCGACGAGGGTCTGTCTGCGACTTCCACAAAGAAACGAGAAGGCTTTCAGGAGATGGTGGACGACGCTCTGGCTGGAAAGATTACTCTGATCGTGACCAAGAGTGTCAGCCGGTTCGCGCGGAATACAGTAGACAGCCTTACGACAATCCGCAAACTGAAAGAACATGGTTGCGAGGTCTATTTTGAAAAGGAGAACATCTGGACCTTCGATTCAAAGGGCGAACTTCTGCTCACAATCATGTCCAGCCTCGCTCAGGAGGAATCCCGATCCATATCAGAGAACGTCCGCTGGGGCCAGCGAAAGAAGGCGGCTGACGGGAAGTTTTCCGTCAACTACAAGCACTTTCTCGGTTATGACAAGGGGCCTGATGGTAAGCTTGTTGTGAATCCGGAGCAGGCAAAGGTTGTCCGCCGCATTTTCAGCATGTTCATGGAAGGGTACAATGCAGGCTATATTGCAAAAGCGCTCACTGAGGAAGGCGTTCCTTCTCCGGCCGGAAAAGCGAAGTGGTATGCCGGCACAATTCGCAATTTAATCCAGAACGAAAAATACCGCGGCGACGCGCTGCTCCAGAAGACCTACAGCATAGACTTCTTATCCAAAGCCCGCCTCAGAAACCGCGGCGAAGTCTCGCAGTATTATGTAGAAGGGGATCATGAGGCGATTATCGCGCCTGAGCTTTTTGACAGAGTTCAGGACGAAATTGCCAGAAGGAAACACAAAAAAACAGGCGGCGGGAGCGTCTTCTCAGGGAAAATCTTCTGCAATGAATGTGGTAAAGCGTTTGGGCCGAAGGTTTGGCATAGTACTGACAAATATCGACGCATTATCTGGCAATGCAATGGCAAGTTTGAGAACGGGTGTCGGACGCCGCATCTGCGCGAAGAAGAAATCATAGATGGCTTCAAAAAGGCGCTTGCCGCCATCCTACCCAACAAGGCAGAGACGCTCAGAAACTTGAAAATCATCCAGAAGCGGATTGAGGACACCTCAGAGCTAGACTCTGACATCAGAAAACTGACTGACAGGTTGGATGCATTGTCCGTTCTCATCCAGCAGGACATTGAAAAAAACGCGCATGTCGCCTTGGATCAGAAAGAGTACACCATAAGGCACAAGCAGCTCACCGATCAGTTTCAATCCGCAGCGGACGAGATAAGCCGTAAGCGCGGTGAAGTAAATGACAAAAAGGCAAGATCGAGAACGATCGCCGGTTTTATCAAAGCTTTGTCGTCGGCTTCAGATGGGATGGAGTTCGATCCCGCGTTGTGGGGACTTATGGTTGACAAGGTCACTGTGTTCCAGGACAAGAAAATGGATTACACCCTTGCGGACGGAGAGATTGTAAGGGTGTAATCGCGTTTCAACTTCCTTGAAAAACATGGAATTGTGCTTTCTGCTTAGGCAGCGATAGACACAACTTCTAAAGTATGATAGAATAAACCAGAGCCGCAGGATTTTTCCTGCGGCTCAATGGAGATGATACGGTTTTTATTCCCGACGATGATCATGTCCATGGGGACTTCGAACAGCACGCTCAGCGCGTAGAGGTTGTCTAGATTGGGAAGGCTCTGGCCGGACTGCCACTTGTAAATGGCCCGAGGTTCGTCGAAGTGGAAGTAGAGTTGAATGTCCTTGACGGAGAGGTTTCTCTCCTTGCGAAGGTTGAGGATGTTGCGTCCAGTGGCGACGGGGTCAATAGCTGCAAAGGTACAAGACTGCATCAAACCGCCTCCTCTTTAGTTCCCTCACTCTCTCTTTCGGAAAATCAGCTCAAATATTATACCATGTATTTTACAAAAATCAAGTTAAAATATTGTGAATTTCCATAAGACGAAATACTGCCGAAATACTGGCGGTTGGTCTTCTCACTTCGGTTCCATAGCTGAACTGTAAGATCATTTCCTTCTGGGACGATATAGTGTACAATGTGCAGTACAATTTGAGAGCCGGATTGGAGGAATGAACATGGACAGGTTTTCAGCACGGGAATGCAGTAAAGAGATACTTGAGAAGACTGGAATGTATGATGCCCTGAAACCTATCGACCGTGAAATACAGGAAAAGCTCTTGTCCGTGTTGAATCGTTACTTTGAGCCGGAGAAGAAAATCGACGAATTCAGCGGCTTCATGCTGTATGCGTTGGCGCATAAGGGCGACGAATCCGACCCGCTTAAAGATGTAAGAAACGATCCGATTGTTCAATGGCTCCTGAGGCGTTTTCGGAACCTGTACGCGCTTGAGTGTACATCCCGCCTGTATGAGATGGTGGGCTATGACGATGATAACGAGATGCTGGAAGACTATAATAAACTTGACGATAAGATACGAAAGGAAATCCTGTTCGAATGTTTTGAGACAGATGCCGAATGATCAGCCTGGTTGGAACGGCCAGTTCATTGAAACAATCGACACTCATTGATATAATGGGGAAACCGACAAAAGAAAGAGAGGGATTTTGAATGGGTGAAATCATGACTTTTCGTGGGAAGTTCGATTTCCTGAGCAACATGCATGCCGCGACCTTCGAATGGGATGGAAGAACTTACCGGAACAGCGAGGCGGCCTTTCAGTCCGCAAAGTCCCTCGATCCTGCTGTGAGAGACGAGTTCAGCGAGATGACCGGTGTGGTTGCCAAACGGGAGGGAAAGAAAGTCAAGCTGCGTGGAGATTGGGAGAGCGTGAAGGATGAAATCATGGAGGAGGTTGTCCGGGCGAAGTTTTCCCAGAATCCCGATTTGCTTCAGAAGCTGATCGACACGGGAGACATGGAATTGACCGAAGGGAATCGTTGGCACGATACGTACTGGGGCGTCGATTTGGCTTCCGGACGTGGAGAAAACCATCTGGGCATCATCCTGATGAAGATCAGAGCGGAACTCGGCGGCGCTGAGTATGTGGAGAAGGCCCGACAGATGCAGGCGGATAAGGAGGAAGCAAAGCGCAGTGAGGAGGCCGCGCTTCAGGTGGCGATGGATGAGGTCAAGGCGGAACTGGAATCTCTGCCGACCTATGATTTTACCGGGATGGAGATGGGGACGAAGGCGTTCGGTCGCGTCAGAATTCTGAGTCAGGAAAATGACCGGCTCAAGTTTGAGGCAAGAGGGGCTGTAAAGATGTTTTCCCTCCCCGGATGTATTGTTCAGGGCTTCCTGATTCCGGATGATCCGGGCATCATCGAAACCTTCAAGCGCAGACAGGAGCTGCAGGAGAAGCTGAAGTCTCTGGAGAAGGATGGCCTCCCGAAGACGGAGGCCTCCAGTGCCGGAAGCGGGAACTACCACGAAGAGAATCGCGATCTCTTTGTCGGAACAGATGAATATCATCTGGCGCATTGCATCAGCGCGGACTTCTCGATGAGCAAGGGCATCGTCACGCAATTCAACAAGAGATTTGGCATCGGCAATATGCTGAAAGAAAGCTATCCGGGATACTCAGCAGCCTGGTCTCAGGAAGAAAAGCAGTTCGACTGCCTGCTGACTGGTAGGGTTTTCAACCTCGTCACGAAGGAGAAATACAATTACCGCCCGACCTACGATTCGGTACGCGGCGCGCTGGAGATGATGCGAGGGATCTGTGAAGCGCAGGGCGTCAGGAAGGTGGCCATGCCCAAGATCGCGAGCGGGCTAGATCGGCTTCAGTGGGATAAGGTATCCGGGATCATCCGGGAGGTATTCGGGAACACAGACATTGAAATCATGGTTTGCATACCGGAGTGAGGTGATCGCATGGAATTTGTGAAATACGAGCCGGATCTGGAAGCCGAGCAGGAGTGGCTGGACGACGATCCTACGACATCGCTGGTGGGAGCAGCGGTTCTGATCCCCAAAGGCTCCCAACTGTCCAGTGACGCAATCGAAACCATACGGCATTTCCGCTACTATCGCAACGCGCAGGATGCGTTCGTGCTGTTTTCTGACAGAGTCGTGGCGTTTGTGGACGCGGGCGATTTCGAAGAAAAGGTCAGGAAGGCAAAGAGAGAGGCCGGCGCCGTCACAGGCAGTATGCCCGATTTTACCCCCTACAACATGGACGACGGCTGTGGGATGCTGCACATGAACAATGCTCATGTATTCGCTTTCCGCCCGTTTGGGATTGATAACGGATTGCTGTTTCCGGCGCTGGAGGCGCGTCAGGAATGTCTGGAGGCGTGCGAAAAGAGCGAGGTTGTCGCAGTCGTATATTGCGACGCTGGCGATTGCGAATAAGCCGCATTGAGGATCTTCCCCTTCACTCTGTACGGTGGAGGGGAGCCTCAGTCTATGTTTGATCCTACCAGCTGCCATACTGCAAGAAACAGGCCATTTCGGTGAGGAGGGTTTGCCGCATGAATGTCAACACTGAGACTATACAAAAGCTGTTCGTCGCCTTCCGGGACGATCAGGAGACCCTGGAAACAATCGAATCTGCCCTCATGACCTTCGAAAGCTATCACAGGGCAATCTATGAACTGGAAGTCAAGCGTCGCCTGTATTCCGGCGGCGCCATGGAGGGCGAGGCGTATCGGGAGATGATCACCCGGTTGGACAAGACGAGGACGATCAACCACAATGCCCTTCTGACGCAGGTCAATATCCTCAACCGCATCGCTGCGGAGGTGAACCTTCCGCCATTCTACGAAGGAGTTGTCTCCGAGGAGAGGCCCTATCGCCGCGAGGTCGCCAACGCGGTGCTCGACTATGTACAGCAGGTCATTCTGAACCGAAGCTGAGGAGGATGCCATGAGCGATATGATCGTGGTGATGGGTGGGTCGTTTAATCCTCCGACCATCGCGCATTTGAAATTGATGCAGGCGGCACTGGATCAGCTGACGGCTTATGTGACGCTAGACGCCAGAGGAATTTTCGTTCCATCAAGTGACGCGTATGTCCAGCGCAAGATGGGAAAATTGCCCGAAGGAGCAGACAGGACGGTTTTGCCAGAGAAGCTGCGGCTTGACATGCTCCGATCTTTTTCCGAGAAGGATGGGCGCCTTTCCGTGGATGAACGGGAACTCGGCACAACGGCGGTCAAAGGCCATACGGTCGAGACGCTGCAGGCGATCCAGCAGGAGAACCCGGAAGCTGATGTTCTTTTTATCTTCGGAGGCGACAAGCTGAGTGGACTGCCCGGATGGGGATCATATGAAGCGCTGGTGTCGCAGTTCAAGATCATTCTTTTCAGCAGGGGCGGTTCTGACTTGCGCGAGGCAATCGTGAACACTCCGGCGCTCGCTGCGCACGCGGGTTCTTTTGTCATCCTCCGCTCGCCGGATGGTCTCGACGGAATAAGTTCGACTGCTGTCCGGGAGCGCATAAAGAGAGGAGAACGCGCGGACGACCTGCTGACTCATGAAGTATACACAATGCTGCTGGCGGAGAGGAACCGCAGAGAGAACGCAATTCTGTGTTTTCAGGGAGACTACTTCTTCCTCAGCAATTTCTGCAATTGCGGTGAGTTCTGGTGGGAGTTCTTTCCATACAGAAACGCGGAGGCTGCTTTTCAGTCCGCGAAGTGCCAGAATGACGAAGATCGGAACGCGTTCTGTCATCTTGATCCGGAAGAAGCCAAGCGAATGGGCCGAAAGGTTGAGCTGCGTCCTGATTGGGAGGAGATCAAGGATGACATAATGGCTGCCGTCGTCCATGAAAAGTTTTTTCAGAGCGAAAGCCTGGCCAGAAAGCTCATGGCGACCGGCGACGCGGAACTGATCGAGGGAAACACCTGGGGAGACGCTTACTGGGGCTTTGATCTCCATACCATGACCGGTCAGAACAGATTGGGCAAGATTCTCATGGGCGTGAGAGATGAACTCAACGCAATCCCTCAGGATAAGTTCAGATTCAGGGTGAAAACGGCGACGGTTGACGCCTGGGCAAATGACGATATCATGGATATGGTTGTCGCGTCATGGAAGGCAAAGGGTGAAGTGCCGGACCATCTCATGAAGCTTCATCCGGAACCCTTCGACAAAATCGTGGCGGGCAAAAAGACCATAGAACTGCGGCTGAATGACGAGAAACGTCAGAAGGTGCGTGTAGGCGATGCCATATGCTTCACCTGCACAGAGGATCGCTCTCGGACGGTCACGGTTCGCGTATTGCGTCTTCATCATTTCTTCGACTTCACCCGGCTTTACGCTGCGCTCTCGATGGAAAAGTGCGGATATGGAGCGGACGAAGCCGCCGACCCGTCCGATATGGAACGGTACTATTCCGAGGAAGAGCAGAAAAGGTATGGCGTGCTCGGGATAGAGTTTGAGATGATCCGTACAAAAGGAGGATGCTGATGGCGCACAAGCCGTCCGTAAATACGCGAGAGTTCGGGGATATTGCGTTCCATACCGCGCTTGCCGCCGCGTCACAGCCATTGGACGCGTATGATGTTGGAAGGTGGCTGTTCGTTCCGAATACGTACACGGAATACAGGTACATCCTGGGTACGAAAGGGACGAAACCACTGATCTGCATCGGTGTGAATCCATCCACTGCCGAGCCGGATCATCTTGATCCGACCCTTCAAAGCGTGCAGAGGATCGCTCGCCACAACGGTTTCGATTCCTTCATCATGCTCAATGTGTACGCGCAGCGCGCCACGTCCCCGAAGGATATGGATCCTGTCTGCCACATGGAGCTGCACAACGAGAACCTGCAGGCGTTCAGATATGCCCTCTCGCTGTCAGCGGAGCCCGCTGTGTGGGCTGCCTGGGGAACGGTTATTGAGACCAGACCGTATCTTTCCGGCTGCCTTCGGGATATGATCGCGCTGTCAAAAGAGTATGGTGCAAGGTGGTATCACTGCGGAGCGATTTCAAAGAAAGGGCATCCGCACCATCCGCTGTATCTGAAGAAGGATGCCCTGCTTGAAACGTTCGACGCAAGCGCCTACCTCTGCCGGCTGTCCGGGCTGTCAATATGACCATTGGCCCGCTGGAAGGAGAAAACTATGGCCGTATTCATCTTTGGATTGATCATCTACTGTATCATCAAGTTCATCCAGGGCATGGACGACTGGTTTTAATGGACAATGCTATACCGGAGGCTGGAAATGAAGAAACGCAGGCCGCAGAAGCCGCTCCATATTCTGCTGGGGGAAATAGATCAGGCTGTCGAGGAATACAAGCGCCGCTCATATAAGGACTCATTTGTGTATTTTGAGCAATTGCTGGATGAGCTGGAAAAGTATCACCCGTTGAAGATATGGACTCGAAGGCACGGACAGAAACTCGTGGACGAGCTATTTGGAGATAGGACCTACGAATTCAACTACAACACGATTGAGAGAAAGATGCGGTCAGCATTCCAGCTTTCCTATTATGGCTCCTGTGTTGGGGCGGTCGGCAGGGATATCCGGCGTATCATTGAGTCTTTTGCCGAACCATTTCTCTTTATCGGAGAGAAGATCGGCATTCTGTACGCGATGACCAGAGAAATACGGGGGAAATAGCATGATCTATGTGTCTTCGGATCTGCATGGCTATCCACTGAGCAGGTTTCAGAAACTGCTGAGCAGAGCAGGCTTTTCAGACAGCGACTATCTGTTTGTGCTCGGTGATGTTATCGACCGCAATGGGGATGGCGGGATTGAACTCCTGCAATGGATGTCGCTTCAGCCTAATGTGGAATTGCTCCTAGGGAACCACGAAGCCATGCTGTTGGCATGCTCGTTTCTGTTTGAAGAAATCACGTCGTCTTCCATTGACAGCCTGACGGGCGACAGAATAGATGTACTTGCCACCTGGATCAGCAACGGCGCGGAGCCAACTTTGAAGGCGTTGCGTGCGCTTCACAGCAAGGCTCCTGATGCGGTTGAAGATCTTCTTGATTTTCTCAGGGAATGCCCGCTGTATGACCGGGTAACAGCAGGAGGCAGAGAGTTTCTTCTCGTCCATTCCGGTCTCGGCGGCTTTGACAGGAAGCGCGGGCTGTCGGAATATTCGCCGGACGAACTGCTGTGGCACCGCCCGGAGCCTGAAGAGAGATACTACGACAGAACAGTGACCATACTCGGCCATACACCGACTGAATACTACGGCTGTCCGGGGAGGGCGTATCGGGCCTCAACCTGGATTGATATCGATACTGGAGCAGGTCATGGCGGGGCCCCTATGTTGCTTCGCCTGGATGACATGCGTGAGTTCTATATGGATTAGGGAGGTACGGGGATTATGAAGGAACAGCTGATGGTTATCGCCGATACGCTTGACAGCGCGAAAGAGGACTGGACCTGTTCGTTTCAGATCAAAAAGGAGATTGGTGAGCACATCTACAGGATCTCCATTGTCCGCCAGGGGAGCAAGCTCGAACTGACCGCAAAACTGCCCGTCAATGTGGAAGATGAAAATCATTCCGAATGGTCTGGCAAGGTCAGGGAAGCAAATGAAGATCTTGACTGCGGCACGTTTTCACTGTGTGACAACGGAAGAGCAGTCTGTTACCGGGTATACAGTCTATATACTCACGCGGATGAGGTCAAGGACGAGGAAACGATCCGGATGCTGCTGACCAGCTGCTATAGCGCCCTTGAAACTCATGGAGAGGCCATGTTGGCACAAAAGCGGAAGAAGGGGCTGGTCGAAGGCTTTTTCGATCTTCTGGGCCTGGTTGGCAAAGAAGCAGATGCAACGGAAGAGTGAGGAGGACACTCAGATGGACGAAAGAGTGCAAAGACTGGAGCGCATGTTCTCCGATTATGTCGGCTTGGCGGACAGGATCCACGCTGACCCGAAAAGCGCCAATGAGTTCTATGATGATTTGCGAACCCGGCTCTCAAGGTGGCATTTGGCTGTAGAAAATGTGGCCTGGCTCGCCTGTCTCGATATGGGTGACACACAAAGCCGCTGGGGAGATGATGTGATATCCGGCAGACAAATCAAGGCCTGTCTTGGCGCGAAAAGATGGATGATAGAAGGAAAGCACCTTCATGTGGATACGAAAGGCGTGGAAGACCTCCCCATTTCAGGTAATCCCGATCTGACGAGGGCTATTTGGGAGAATCTGCTGGACAACGCCATCAAGTACACGGATGAAGGCGGCCATGTTTGGATCAGCGTTGATAAAAGTGGAGATTACGCACAGATCATGTTCAGGGACGACGGCAGAGGGATTCCTTGCGAAGCGCTGCCCCATATCTTCGAGCGCTATACACAGTTTGGTGACAGCAGCCAACCTGGAGGTCTTGGCCTCGGCCTCGCTGTTGTAAAAGAGGCGGCTTTGGCGCTGAACGGTGATGTTTTCTGCTCGAGCGAGCCGGGAAAGGGAACGACAGTCCAGGTCAGGCTGCCAATAGCAAGAAAACAAGAGGGCCAGTGCTCTGAGCAGTAGATTCCTTTTTCAGTGTTGCAACGATTACAGAACGCAAGTCCGGAGGGCACAATGGAACTCAACAATATCCTGTCGCTGCTGTCTGTTATCACAATGGCTATCGCATTTTGGAGCAGCCGGTTATACTTGGAGAGCAATATTGTCTTTGTCCTCCAAATTGTTGGATATCTGCTCCTGGCGGCTTCCTCATGGATAATAGGGGCATATTCCGCCGTGGTTGCGCTTGTCATGTGCGCTGTCACCCTGTTTCTGAAGATGGAACGCAAGTACCCGTACAAGGTCATGTGTGTGTTTGCGCTCGTAACGCTCATAGGTGGCCTGGCTGTCAACAACAAGGGCTGGATCGGTGTGCTGCCTGTCCTGGCCGGTTTCGGTGTTGTTTTCAGACACTCCTATCAGTATAAGGAACACCTTCCGCTGGGATTATTCCCCAAAAGTATGTGGGATGATATTAAGGCGCACACTTGGAATGTTCTGGAGCGCATGGATAATGCCAACCGCAGGCATAATCATGCTCTGGACGTATTTCTGGAGAATATTGTCGGCGTGGCTCTGTGGGGCGCTTTTGCCTGGCGGGTGGGCGATACATATATGCTGTATTGGCGTGGGATCATGCTGCTGATCAACCTGGTGGATTACATAAAGCGGCTGCGTCCTGTCATCAATGCGCTGCTGGACAGAGCGTTCCCATCTTCAAAAACGAGAAGAGGGAAAAGCACCGTTCAGAAAATCAATTGGACAATCTAAAAAAGAATCCCACGATGCGTCAAAGCGTTCGTGGGATTTCTTGCGGTTGTATGTCTTTTTGCTTTCCACTCGCCTGGTTGTTGGCGAAAATGACCAGGTGGCGCGGCGCTGGTTGTCGAGCAGACGTCTGGCCTTCTTGCTCATCTTCTCCTTCGGAATAAAGCGATCCAATTAAAACACTTCCTTTCTGTCACGGGGTTATAATCGCCTGTGCCGACGATGTATAATCCTCAATTGTTGGACCATTTTGGCCCATTATATCACCTTGAAATAGATGAGAATAGTGAACTGCTGGTTCACAATGATGCGCTATGCTGTTATCCGCTTATATCGCTCGCTGTTCAGGATCGACAGCATGAACTGCTCCGGGGACACGTCCTGTCCGATGACCATCTGGAAGAGCGAAGGACTGGAGCCGCTGACAAGAACAGTGCCGTGCTCATCCTTACGAACGGGGAACTGTTCATTGTAACAGTTGACATTCCAGTATACCAGTGCAGGCAGGCGATATCCATGGTTTGCAAACAAGCTCTTGATCTCCTGAAAGAGAGTCGCGTCCTGTTCGACACCCTCGTCAAACTCCATATCTGAGATGATGTAGAGCGTCTCCGGCAGCTCCTCCTGCGGCAGGTGGTTGTCGACCGCAGCCTTCAGGATGAGCAGAAAAGCCGCCCGAAGGTTGGTATTCGCCACTTCATCGAAGCTCATACAGTAAAGAGCCCTGTCAACGATGTTGTTGCCCTCCAGCTTCACCAGGCGCGGCGTGCGTGAGAAGGTCATGAAATGGTCTTTGAAGAAGCCGGTATTGTGTTCGGCGAAGTAGATGCCCAACGACATGGCGACCTCGGCGGGCAGAGGATTCCCTCCGATGAACATGGATCCTGATCCGTCAATGATGGCTAACGCGTTCCGGCTGTCTCCGTAGTCTGGCAGGCTTTTCCAGCTTGCGTCAAGAGACTGGATCATTTCAGGTGAAAACTCTTCCCTTGCGCGTTGATGGGAATACAACACAGTATCCTCGGAGGCAAGGCATTCCCGAATGATTTCATAGGGGTACAGGGTACCTGCATGCATTTGAGCTTCTCCATGAACGACTTTGTCGATATACTCCGTGTATCGGTCATGATCGTGACGGAGGAAAGCCCGACGATACTTGTGCATGGCGCCGGATGATTGCTTTGCGTAATCGAAAGAATAATCAAGACCGCACAGCCTTTTTTCCAGCACGTCGATATGCGTCCGAAGCTGAGCGAGCGTCCTGCGATATTCTTTTTCTGCCATGCCCAGGCCTTTGCACAGCAGACGCGCTTCCGCCTTGCGCTGAACTGACGAAGTGTTGACGGAAGGCAGCCATTTCGCCAGCAGGGAAATCTGCCCGCCTTCTTGCATGGCGCTGATATCCTTATGCAGCTGTTCCCGGATGCAGGCAATGACTTCTTCTTCACAAGGCGTTTTCAGCAGCGCAAGCAGATCATCCCAGCGCCCGTACTCCGGAATAAACGGGATGTTCCTTCTGACGGACTGCGGCCTCTTCCTGGCCAGCCATGAGATGATGTCCCGAAATACTTCTCTCTCGCCAAGCCCGCCCCGGATATCTCTGGCGTAGAACAAAGCGCGCATGGCCAGATTGCGGTCTTCAGCATAAGCTCTGGCGAACAGACGATACATAGCCCCCTCATCCGCGTTTCTCAGTGCGCCGCAGACAGCAAAGAAGTTGAGACAATGGCTTCCTGTAGATCGGTTCGCCAGCGCGCCATTTTCAGTGAAAGCCATGTTGGACGCTCTGTCAAGTTCCCGTAGCATAATTGTTACCCTCCTTAAGCGATGTTTCCACCACGATGCAGTTGTGTTTTGTGTGCCCACTCAGGGTCGATCCGCCGGTGCATACCTCAAAGCCCAGAAGGGTCGGATGCGTTGGCGGCGCGCTGCATGTGCAGCGTGTATTGAAAAAAGGCCAGAGAATTGCTGTATGCATCGTTCCGTGGATTATATCAGGACGCCTTTGATGTGGACGATTCTTTAGGATCATCCAGCAGGCGTCTGAAAATACCAGTGAAGCGGAGGCGCTGCTGTTCAGCCCATTCAGAGCAGGGATCTTCACGTATTCTGTCGGCGATTTTTGACAAGCGATTCCATTCCTTCGTGAGATTGCCAATGGCCTGATTGGCGGTGGGATCAGAAGAATAATTCATTTTCCATGCCTCCTTTGAATCGCAGATACCACGATGCTGTCTCTCTTCCTGTACGGGATCATGCCGCTGGTGCGGGGCCTCAAGCCCTTTGGCCGCCCTGCTGGCGCGGCGCATTGTCTGTGACAATGCCTGTTGTAAATGATCTCAAATAAGCATTGCTGCATGCATCGTTCTGTATCTTTGGTTTGATGTGACAACGCTCTCATCCCCGTTCGCCAGCGCTGTGCGCCGTTTCAGCCGTGGGCGCGCTGAATGCGCACTATCCGCGGCATGGCGGGGATTCGATTATTCAGTTTTCAAGGTACAAAAAGAGAGAGTCTTTTGGTGAGCAAATGGATACAGCTATCCTGCAGCCATTCACACATCAAAAGACTCTCTCCCTTTATGGGAACTAAGCTAAATCACAATCATCCGCTTGCGTCAGCTCTCTTTCTGGTCGGTGTTTCAAGCTCTGGGACCAGTGGCCCCAACGGCTTCATTCAATGGATTAATTATATCACGCGTCGTTACCGAAAACAATGAACTGCTGGTTCAATTTTCTGGCTACTTTTTGTCCTTCAGAAGTTCCAAGCTGAAGTGGCTGGTCTGATAGCCTATCCACCCTCCCTCTGGGAACCTGATGCAGTTGTCAATCATCTGCTGCAAGAAGGGTATAGGTTTTCCCCAATCCTGCGGTTTTGTGAGTTCAGTGAATATGAAGGCTTTCCCTTCAAGATTTTGTATTGCTTTTTTATCTGGAACATACTTGTGCTGATTTCCCTTTATATACAGGGTTCCTATGATGTCTTCTTTCCAAAGAACGGAAAACCATATTGGCTCGTCATTGTCATGGGCGTGTTCAATCACTTTCCTTGCTTCTGGATCGTCGCGATAGAATGCAAGAAGCCTCGGCACGATATCGGTATTCTGATTCATGAGTTTTCCTCCTCGAGCTTTTTTCGCAGTCCATTATCCGTTCCCGACCAAGAGGAAGTGTTTCTTTCCCTTTGTCCCATTATCTTTCTGGCTTCCTCAAATAGAACCGGCGTCACGAACGGATACGTCAGGTTTTCAGGCAAAACGTCAAAGCATTGTGTCCGGCTCATCTCACTGGATGGGAGCTGGCCCATCTGATGGACGATTGCCGCGTACACCCGTCCATTGGCATCTCCATCCGAATCATATGCGTAATAGTCGCACACGGGGATGATCTCCGCGTCGCCAGCCCCGCTTTCTTCGTATAATTCGCGCCTTGCGGCCTCTTCTGGTGTTTCACCATCCTCGATATGGCCACCCTGCGTTTCCCATGCCTGATGTTTACAATGATAGCTCAGGAGTAGATGTCCCTGGAAAAATGAGCAAACAACAACAAATCGAAGCGGGTTCAACGCGCCGAAGGGATGAATCTCACATTGCAGCTCACGATGTCCTGTCATATTTGTTTTCCCTCCATCTTCTTGTCGGCTGCGTCCATTGTACCACAGCTGCGTTCTGTGAACAATGCTCATTCAGTTCAATATGGGGCGATCAGTCTCGACTTCCTGGAGGGATGCCTAAGCTTTCTGAGCGCTTTGTTTTCGATTTGGCGGATTCGCTCCCGCGTGACATTGAATTCGCTGCCCACATCTTCCAAGGTGAGCGGGCCGCCTCCACCCAAACCGTACCGCAGTTCTATGACCCTTTTCTCGCGGGGTGTGAGCGTCTCCAACACCGTGTAGAGCTTTTCCACCATGATGTTGTGAATTGCGGCCTCTTCGGGATCTATGGCAGATTCGTCTGCGATGAAGTCGCCAAGCTGGCTGTCTTCCTCGTCGCCTACAGATGTTTGTAGGGATACCGGCTCCTGGGCCATGACGAGAATATCAGACACCTTGGGCTCGGGAAGGCCCATTGCAGCGGCCAGCTCAGCGATGGTGGGTTCACACCCGTTTTCGAGAATAAACTCCAGCCTGCACCTATTGAGGCGATTGACTGTCTCCGACATGTGGACGGGAATGCGAATCGTCCTGCTCTGATCCGCGATGGCTCGTGTGATGGCCTGCTTGATCCACCATGTCGCGTATGTTGAAAACCTGTTGCCCGTCCTCCAATCGTATTTGTCCGCAGCACGGCTTAGCCCCATATTGCCCTCCTGTACCAAATCGGAGAACGGAAGCCCGCGCTTTGTATAGCGCCTGGCCACAGAGACCACCAGGCGAAGGTTGCTCTCGATAAGCTTGTCCTTAGCGGCGGCATCGCCAGCTTCGATGCGTTTTGCCAGATCTATTTCTTCTTCGGCAGTCAGGAGCCTGATGTTGCCTATTTCTTTGAGGTACAGCTGAACCGGATCGATTTCGGGATAGTTCTCAGAAGTGCCCTGATTGTTTTCCATCACAAGCTGCTGTTCGCTCATTCCGATGCCTCCTGTCAGTAGTCCATTCGAAAAAGAAACCAGGGAGTAACCCCTGGGATGTCGATCATGCGGAGAACTGCCTCCGTGGGCGCAGGAGCGTTCGTTCTCCCGGTTCTCTGTCGTATTCTCTCTCGGGTATCCTGATCCGCTCTTTAACCTTGCTCAGATCCTCCAGCCGGGCAAAGTAAGGCGCCGACCGCTCTCGTATGACGATCCCCTCCTCATACTTGAGCAGTGCGAGCTGCGAAGGGGTAATCAGGGGATTCCCTAAGGCGTTCTCACCGCACAGCTGGCTCAGCTTGGCGCGGAAAGTCTCATCCTTTGAGATGTTCAGGGCGACCCAGGTGGAACAGTTCGCGGCGATGGTTTCCGCCGCCTGGCCGTAGACACCGGCGAGCTGATTGTAGCTCTGAATTGCGAGAATGTATCGGATGCCTCTGGAACGGGAAATGGTCAGGGCCGTTTCTAGTGACGGGATAGCTGGATGAATGTTGCAGATCTCATCGAGATACATCTCTGTCCGCACGGGAAGGATGCCGCTGTTTCTCATTGCGCACTCATTCAGATCCTGCATCAGTTGCGTGAGCAGCATGCTTTGAAGGGATCCCAGCGCTGTGGAGTCATCCGGGAGGCTGATGTAGAGAACCGTTGGCGTCATTCCGATTTCCTGAAAATCGAGAGAGTATGAACTGGACATCATGGCCATGATGTCGTCGCGCGAGGTGATATGCGCCAGATACGTGTTAAAGGTGGCGATTACGTTCCCTCGGGTAGCATTTGAGCCGTTCCGGAATCCCTCCAGATTTCTACGGGCAACCGAATCATCCGGGAGGCTGTCGACAGCCCGAAAAAGCAGGCACCTCTTGTCATCGTCCTTGTCCGCGGGTATGGAGTTGCTCATCTTGAGAATCCAGGAGAGGGAGAGTCCTTCGCCCTTTTCCCAGATGGTGGCGCAGATGCCCCTGAAAAGACTGGCTGAAATAGTTCTCCAGAACGGATCCGCTTTTGTGCTCTCTCCGTCGGTAAAAATGCTGGCTATCATGTCCTCCAGCAATTTCCATGCCTTATTCCGGCTTTTCCCGCCACGCTGGTAGAGGCGGTTGATCTTGCAGAATGGGTTCCATCTGTCTCCGCTTTCCGGATTTCTGAAATCGATTCTGCGGAGCTTGTATCCGTTCCGCTCTGCGACAGTTGATGTTTCTGCTTCCAGCTCGCCCTTGACATCGAACACCACGTAAGAGCGCTTTTTCTTTGCTGTCAGCGAATAGAGCAGAGAAGGCATGATGACCAGTCGGGATTTGCCAGTGCCCGTTGCGCCGATCACCAGCACGTGCCGGCATTCATCGCCGCCATCCACGACGACCCGCCCATTGTGATCTGTCAGAACGACCCCGCCGTCAGTATGAGGTTTGTCCCACGCGCCGCGCAGGCATCCGGGAGATTCGGCAAAGGCTTTATCGGAAGCCCAGCCTGATGTGGTATACATGTTGTTCAGGTACTTTTCATAGTACATCGCATCGCCTCCCATCACGTATCACTTCTAAAGCCAATCCTTCTATCTGCCAACTCTTTTTTCTGCTGTTCGATGAGCGTCCTCGTTTTCTTCAGACGATTGACATAAGAAAACGGATTATCCAGGACAGCCTGGACGCTATCCTCCGTGATCATGCCCCTACTTTTGCTGCAGGATTGGATAAAACGCAGGGGATCAAATCTGCGTTCATCATGCATCTCATTGATGGTGCTCTGAAGAAGCGTCATAGTTGTTTCGGAAGTGGGCATCAGGCACGCGTCGTGAAGGAGTTCTTCCAAGGAGTTCTGGTGGTCTGCGATCTCAAAGTGTTCAACCTTGAGACGATTGTCGAAGTCCAGGGCGTCAGCCGCGATGAGAACTTCTCGCTCATCTGTGGGGCCATAAATTAGGGTTATACATTCCGATGCGAGACCGTCTTCGATGGCGAGGACTTCGCCCAAAGCCCTCAGACGGTCAAAGTCCTCGGGTCGATGAAGCAAATTGGCGACATTGAGCAGCAGCACTCCCTCAAAATGACTTCGTTTGCCTGCCGCGGTAATCAGTCTTGAACAAAGCACAGCCAGATCATGAAAACCGTTCGGAGTTTCTCCCGGGCACATTTCCATTGAGATCATCGTGCTGGTGTTCAGAGAAGCTCTTTCCTTGATGTGTTCCGGAACGGAGGATCTTATGCTGGTCACCATCTCCTCAAGATGCTCGTCCTCACAGTAGAGAAGCGTTACAGAACCTGGAGCTGCTTCAAATACCTCCGATGCTTTCATTGGCCCTCCTCTTTCGCTGGTTTTGCCTTTTCCCCTTTTGCAGATACATATTATAGCAAGTCTAAAAAGGCCTGTCACTGAACTGGCGGTTCAAGTGGCAGGTCAAAAAACGACTTTTATGAATGAATAAGCGAATTCTCAAACAAGATTAAGCTTGTGTTTGATAACATCAGTGAGCGTTGAAGAAAATAGATGTCATTCTGCTTCGAAAGGATATCGAGCCAGGGCAGTATAAGGTAGGCTCAGAATGCTCTAAAACCGGAGTATTCTGAGCTATTATATTGGATGGCGAAATTCGCCAGAACTCGTTGACAATCGCCCACCCCCTTTAGTATAATAGATTATGGATTTTTGTAGGCAGATTCAGCGTTTGGGAGGAAAAGCCATGGCTGTAAGCTACAAGAAATTGAGATATAAAATGGTGGATGAAAAGATCAGCTTCGCCAAATTAATGAGGATGTCAGGCATAACGGATTACGCAACCAAACAGATCAGTAAGGATAGGGACGTTTCAACGGATGTACTGACGAAGATTTGTGGTGCGCTGCATTGCGAAGTGCAGGACATCGTGGACTTCTTGCCAGACGAGATTGATTCATAATGGAAACTCTATAGGCTTACATCATAATTAGTGAAAGGAGCGCAGGACGATGGCAAACCATATAGAGTCTATTCCGGAAGCCAGGCTCCTTTTAATGTCCCTGCGATCCGTTGGATATACCGAAGAAACAGCTATTGCGGATATTCTTGATAACAGCATTTCAGCGGATGCAACAGAGATTAGGATTATTTTCAGTTGGGATGATGAGCGTATTGTCATTACGGATAACGGTACTGGCATGACAGGAGAAGATCTGGTTTCAAATATGCGTATCGGTTCTGCGGATCCAGGCGAAATCAGGTCGAAGAAGGATCTTGGCCGCTTCGGCATGGGCATGAAAACGGCTGCCTTTGCATTGGGAAAAAAGCTCACTGTCATCTCGAAAGCCAATGGTCAATACGCGAACGCCGCATGGGATCTCGATGAAGTGCTCAGGATAGGTTGGAATCTGATCATTCAAGAAGATGAGAAACTTGAGCAATACTATTCCCTCCTGCAGGAACAGGGAACAATTGTCATTATCGAAAACCTTGACAGAATGATAGATCCTCGAAACAAACAGAAGTCTGAAAAGAAATTCTACAGCACCATTCGTAAAACGGAAGAACATCTTGGGCTGACGTTCCACCGGTTTATAGAAGAGGACGGCATCCGCATCTTCATAAATGAAAACCAGATTGATGCGTGGAATCCTTTTCTGACAGACAATAGGGCGACGCAGGAACTGCCGGAAGAAATTCCAGTTTCCGATGACGGCCTTCACGAAGCCATAATACAGCCGTATATTCTTCCCCACAAGACGAAATTTCTAAATCAGGATGAATACCAGAAAGCAGGCGGGCCCAAAGGCTGGAATTATCATCAAGGAATATATCTGTATCGAAACAAGCGCCTGATCGTATATGGAACATGGTTTGATTATGTAAAGAAAGAGCCCGCCTATAATCTGGCGCGGATCAAGCTGGACATATCATCCGACAGCGATGAGTTGTGGGGCATTGATATCAAGAAATCCACTGCATCGCTCCCACTGTATATAAAAGATGCGATGGAACGAAGTATCGATGTGGCGACTGAAGTTTCGGCCCGCGTGTATAACTCCAGAGGCACTTATACAAAAAACACAACTGTACCCAGCCTAAGTTATGTGTGGGAGCAGCGCAAAGTAAACGGGAGATATACGTTCCACATCAACAAGAAACACATCCTGCTCAACTCCATCAGAGACCAATTGGATGAGCAGGGCAAAATGTCACTATCGGCGTATTTGAGCCTTGTGGAAAACTATGCGCCGTTTATGGTTTCCGGAGTTACGGATTCAATGCAGAGGCAGCAGACTGTCCTGCAGGACAGCACTGAAAGAACGCTGGAGCTGGCGGAGATCAAGCGGCATATAGATTTGTTCAGAACAAAAGGATTCACCGAGGACGAGATACGCTTCACCCTGTTGGAGATGTCAAATTATAGGCATCTCAAAGCAGAAATACTGCAGCTTATGGGAGGACAGGCATGATTAGGTTTCCCAAAGGATTATCAAAAGAGCATGAAGGCCTGTACGAGGCCTGCTTTGCGTATTGTGATAATCTTGTCAAAGAAGGCTGGACCATTCAGGATGCGGTTCAAGCAACAGTCGATAAATACAGCGTGATCCTTGAAGAAACTGATATGCTGAGAGAATTTCTGCTCTCGGAAGTAACAGTATATTCAGAGCCAAGCGTAGCGATTGTATCTGATGAGCTGACCGACAGGAATTGGTGGACCGCCTTAAAAGATGATCCTGCATTCGAATCCGAATACTGGAGACGCTATGAGGTGTATCTGCGGAAAAAGCCGTCATGGGGACTCAAATCTGTCCGGGATATCGATGAATCTACCGATGATGTTATGAACGCATTAGTCAATCCGGTTAGGCACCCAAATGAAGAGCGCATGGGGCTTGTGTTCGGTTATGTTCAGTCGGGTAAGACTGCGCATTACCTGGGTCTGATCAATAAGGCGTATGATGCAGGCTACAAAATAATAATAGTGCTGACCGGCATTCACAACAGCCTGAGAAGTCAGACGCAATCCCGCATTGATGAAGAGGTGCTTGGGTTTGAAACGAGCATTGAATCTATCCTCAATAATGAGTTAAAGCGGAATGTAATAGGTGTGGGCATAGGCCGCGATAATAAAATCAAAAACCGCTCACTCCTTCAGTCTGTCACCACACGCGATGAAAAGGGGGATTTTGACAAGAAAATTGTCGGCGTTCGGATGAATCCTCCATATATCATTGTGACCAAGAAAAACGCGACTGTTCTAAAATACATTATCTCCTATTTCAAAAACAGCGCAATAGCCAATGAAGAAGATGGGAAGAAATATATACCTGCGGACTTCCCAGCATTAATTATTGATGATGAGGCGGATCAGGCTTCTGTCAACACTAAACCTCTCCGGGATAAAAGCGGCAATTTCAAGCCAAATTATGACCCATCGACTATAAACAAGCTGATTCGTCAGCTCCTGCAGATGTTCCGGTGCCGCTCCTACGTAGGATATACAGCCACGCCTTATGCCAACATCTTTATAGACCCCAAGACTCCCGACAATCCTTATGGAAGCGATCTCTATCCACGGGATTACATTTTCCGTTCACCCAGGGCTGCGCAGTACATTGGAGCAAGAGAGTTTTTCGGCATTGCTGGCGATGAGACGGCCCCAACGATGCCGTTGTATCGGGAACTCATACAAGGCGCGAGGTTTCTTGGACCTGGAACAAAAGCAGATGACCCGGTTGGGAATATTCCGGAAGACATGGAACGCGCCATCAAGTATTTCCTGATTTCCACCGCTCTCAGAAATTGCCGCGGCGATGTCAATAAACCGAACACTATGCTGATCCATGTCGTCCGCTTCGTAGGACAGCAGAATATTATTCGGAAGAAGGTTCAAGCATATTACGACAGCCTTGCCGATCTTATTGTATATGGTAACTCCGATATCAAATCGGAGATGGAAAGTATCTGGCGTGCAGATTATCTTCCAACACACGCTGATCTGAAGCAGAACTTTCCTCGCTACATGGACAATACCGATCTGGTCGAATGGGATCAGGTGTGGGCAGAGGTAGAACGGGTAGCCAGAAAAAAAGAGATCATTGTATACAGCGTAAACGGCAAAAGTACAGATTCGCTGATTTACCAGAATCACAAAGGAAAGCCTTTCAACGTTATAGTTATCGGCGGCGACAAGCTTTCCAGAGGTCTGACGCTGGAGGGCCTTACGATCAGCTATTTTACTAGGGCATCCAACACTTATGATACTCTGATGCAAATGGGAAGATGGTTTGGATTCAGGCCGGGATATCTTGATGCGTGCAGACTGTTCACAACACAGGATTTGTATGGACGGTTCTCTTTCATATCCATGGCAACGGAAGACTTGGCGGATCAGTTTGACTATATGAACGATATCGAGCAAACACCGAAGGATTTCGGGCTGCGCGTGGCTACCCATCCTTCCCTGCTGATAACAAGCCGGAACAAGCTGAGAACCGGTATGGAAACAAAGCGCGATTTCAGCTGCGTCTTAAGTCAGACCCGCGTGTTTGATGTGGATGGCGAAACATATGACCATAATTTCATCGCAACAGAATCGCTGATATCCGCCTTGGGGAATCCGTTGACAAAAGACGAGTATAAAGCTGTATTTCACAGAAACAATCCGGGAGACCATCTGTTCTGGATAGGGATTTCTGCTTACCATGTGGCATCTTTTTTTGAGGAGTATTGGACATCAAAAACCGCTACGAGGGCCAACAGCAAATACATGGCGCAGTACATCCGGGATATGAACAAGGTCGGCGGCCTGACGGATTGGACAGTCTGTCTGATCAATATGAACAGAGCAGGAATGCCGCCAGTTCAAATTGGCAGTCAAACGGTCGGAGCTGGTATTTTCAGGCAGGAAGGCCGTGGAGTGAAATCCCAGGGGGAAACCGTTTCTATACATACAATGACATCTGAAGGACATGAGTATTATGACTATACTCAGGAGCAAATAGATCAAGTGGATGAGCTGACCAGAAAGTATCAGGCCAATGGAACAGGCGACAAACGGCTGAAGGAATTGCTTAGGAAAGATACAAGGCCTTATGAGAAAGGGTTTCTGTTACTGTATCCTGTCGCAGACGCTGGGGAATTGACCGCGAGAAAAGGCGAACATCAGACGCCGTTCGGATTTGCTGTTGTGTTTCCAGACCGCAAAGGGAAAGGAAATCTCAAGTCTTATCGCATGACAGACGTCGCTTGGGAGAATGATAACGATGAGTTTTACGAGTGAAATCTACAATTCGATCCTGCAGGATATTTATGATCAGAAAGAGCCCCTTGCAGGGATAGCGTCCCGTATGATCCCAATGAGAAACGGGATCAATATGGTCTATGCTGTCAATGTCGGGTCCCGGTTAAGGGAAGCATATGTCTCTGTGAACGAAAAACCGGAGAAAACGAGCTTCCCGAAGTGGCATGGAACGGCTATAGATATCGCACAGCTTCCGGCCTATGGCGGGGATCGGTATTACATTCGTTTGCTCCAGCTCCCGGAAAGCGAAGACTACATATTCGACATCGTTATTGAAGATCTGCACAGCACGGTTGAAGGACTGCCAGGCTGTGATCAGTGCCTGCCAGCTGTGGTCGGAATTCTACTGAAATGGAAGAAGTTCTTTCAAACTGAAAAGGACATGGTGCTTTCAGATGAAATGCAGGAAGGTCTTTATGGAGAACTGCTGTTTCTGGAGAAAAGTATCCTGCGACGAACCCCGGCTGATGTTCATTGCTGGACGGGCGGGAACAGGGAAACGCATGATTTTTACTATGCATCTCATGCAGTAGAAGTAAAAACTTCGTCAAAAAAAGAACCATATGCAGCACAGATATCCAGTGAATATCAACTTGACCCTGGTGATGTTCCTGGCCATCTGTTTCTTTACTATATCGCGCTGAGAAAAAGCAAATCGGCAGGTGAAAAGCTGCCGCAGATAATCGAGAGAATCAGGAATACACTGGCCAGAAATGTTTCCATGAGATTTCAATTCGATGAAAAGCTGCGGCAATATGGGTATTTTGATGAAGCGGCAGATCTGTATGCGACAGGGTTTGAGGCCAGAGATGCCTTTTATTTCGAGGTGCGGGATGGCTTCCCAAAAATTATAAGGTCAATGTACCAGTCAGGTATTTCAAAAGTAGTTTATGAGCTGATGATCTCTCACTGCATGTCATTTGAGTGTTCAGAGGATAGTGTTTTTGCCGTGTTGGAAGGAGGGACAGCAGATGCTGAACAATAAAATCCTTGACTTTTATGGCGAATTGAGGGAAGATGTCGCTGAGCAGGTTAAGACCAGAGTATTCCCTTCCACTAACGCAGCATTTAAATGCGTCTTTTTATCTTACTTGGTGGAAACCGGAGATACTCTCTTGGCGGATTGTACCTTTGTAGACTTCAAAAAAGACGCGGATAAAATCAAGCTTGACGGCTATTGCTACAGTGAATACTTCAATTCGCTGACTCTATTGGTCAGTCTGTATGAACCGAAACAGCATCCGGGAAAAGTCGGAAAGACTGAAATCGACCGTACACTGCGGAAGGCGCTGAAATTCTATAAATACTGTGACACAGATTACTTTCGGGATTTGGAGGAATCCAGCGAAGGATATCAGGCTTACGAATTCATCAACAGCCACAAACGGGATGTCGAGACGGTCAGCATTGTCCTGATAACGAACAATGAGACGGTGCCATTTGTTCCCGAAGACAGCAAGGCTGGAAAGGTTGCAATCAAATTTGATGTCTGGGATATTGAGCGTCTTTATAATGCTGTATTTACGGGTGAAGACAGGACTAGAGAGCTGGTCATACGCCTTAAGAAAAAATACAAAGCCCCCCTGACCATGATAAAAGTGCCGGATAACAATGAAATCTATGACTGCTATGTTGGCGTGATGTCAGGGGCTGTACTCGCCCAAATATACAAAGATGAAGGACAGGATCTTATCCAGAAAAATGTACGATCATTCCTGCAGGCAACAGGAAAAGTGAACCGTGGAATTAAGAATTCCCTCTCAAGAGAGCCAGAGATGTTTATGGCATACAATAATGGCATCTCTACGGTCGCCGATTCTATCTCTGCTGATGCAGCCTCCAAAGGATCCGTTGTAGTGATCAATGAAATAAAAGGCTGGCAGATAGTTAACGGCGGCCAGACTACCGCATCTATATACAACGCTTTCCAGAGCAAGTTGCCGCTGGACAGAGTTTTTGTCCAGATCAAGCTGACGGTTATTAAAAAGCATGAGCAGGATGAGGACATAACGCACAATATATCCCAATTCGCAAACAGTCAGAACAAGATCAACATGTCCGACTTCAATGCGAATGATCCGTATCATGTCAAAATGGAGCAGATTTCCAGGACTACGTTTATCCCCGTTGCCCGCGGCAAGGGTACGGAACAATGGTTCTATGAAAGAGCTCGCGGCCAGTATCTGGTAGAACTGAACCGTCAGCCGACACCCGCATCAAAAAGACAGTTCAAGGAGAGATGCCCAAAGAGCAGGTGCATTTCCAAAACGGTCGCAGCTAAATGCGTGATGGCGTGGCTTGGATATCCTGATATCGTCAGCAAGGGTCTGGAGACCAATTTTGTCTACTTCTCGGAGAAAATACAGAACGGGGAAATGCCGAAGCCTTCCGTAAAGAGTTATACCGATATGATTGCAAAGGTGATCCTTTTCAATACATGCGACAAAATCATTATGGACATGAAGTTTGGTGGCTTCAAAGCCCAGCAGGATTACTACACGGTTGCATTGATCGGAAAATATTATGCGGATAAGGTTGACTTCCAGAAAATTTGGAATTCTCAGGGACTATCGGAAGATCTGATTATACTTATTCCCGACCTTGCAAACTTCGTATGGGAGCATTTTCAGAATCCTACTGTGCAAGGCGTTAATACGGGTCAATGGTGCAAAAAAGAGGACTGCTGGACTCTCCTGCAGGAAAGATTTGAACATAGTGAACTTTATGCGAAGAGAGAGGATTAGATGTACACAACGATTGACTTGTTTGCCGGTGCTGGAGGATTGAGTCAGGGCTTTGAGCAGACAGGATTATTCAGGATCATTCTGGCGGCAGAAAATAACAGTAACGCCGCCGATACATATAGAAAGAATCATCCGAATACTGAAATTAGGGATGATGTTCGAAGCATAGATTATGAAGATGTCCGCCGTAAATTTGGCGCAGTGGATCTCGTGATAGGCGGTCCTCCCTGCCAAGGCTTTTCAAACGCAAACAGGCAGAAAGCAGTGATAAGCACAAATAACGGCCTGGTAAAAGAATTCGTGAGGGCTGTGCGTGAACTGAAGCCTGCCATGTTTGTTATGGAAAATGTCAGTATGCTGAAATCTGAAACGCACAGATTTTATTGTGCGACCGATGATATGATAGAATTGACGAGGCTTCAGATTCCGACTGAAGAAGACCGTATAGACTTAACGGGATACTTCCCGGAACTGTCTGAAGCGATGGAGGACATCAAATCTTCTTTGGTTAGATATCCAGAGTATATTTGGGACGAGAAATTCTATCATGCCATTAACGTGTTATATAAAAGGCTGTCAAATGCCAGCAAATTCAAAATCTCATGGGGGAATTATGCCAATGTGCTCAAGAAGTACGCACTCAGTGAGAATCGCTGCATGCCTGCAGATAAGATAGGCGCAGCCTATCGTGCTTTATATGATATCATAGGCGAAACAGCAAAAGAGGCTGATGATCTTTCAGCTTTGAAAACTGCTGTTCGTACAGCCAATCAGTTCCAGCGGCTGTATCGGCAATACAAAGATGTGATTTCTTATCATATTGCTACAGATGGATTTGAGTGGGAGAAAGGGATCGCTGTAAAAGTGAAATCCTATTCGGTTCTTGACTATATCAGGTACAGCCTTGAACGTGAAGCATTCCCATATATTATTAACTATGCCGTGTTGAATGCCGCTGATTACGGTGCGCCCCAGCGAAGAGAGCGCTTCGTAATTATTGGCAGCAGAATTGGAGAGAAGCCGTCAATGCCCCAGCCGACATTCTTTGAGGGTGATTACCGTACAGTGCGGGATGCTATTGAAGATTTGGAACTGGTTATGCCTTCGACAGATCCAGACGCCGCAAGCTTTCCTCTCCCGGACTATGATACTACTGGAAGGCCGTTGCTGAAACAACTGCGTAATAACAGCCGGATTGAGAATCATTTTATCACGGCGACAAAAGAAACAGCACAGGAACGTTTTGACGCTCTTGAGGAAGGCGGGAATTTTCATACGCTTCCCGACTATCTGAAGAGCACGTATTCAGACGGGAAGAGGACTCAAAGCACTATATATTTAAAGTTGAAATATGATGAGCCGTCCGGTACCGTGGTAAATGTTCGTAAGTCCATGTGGGTACATCCGGCGCTCAGCAGGGCGCTCAGCGTCCGCGAGGCGGCCAGACTGCAAACATTCCCGGACAGTTATGTGTTCAAAGGAACAAAGGATTCACAGTATCAGCAGGTTGGGAATGCGGTACCTCCTATATTGGCGAACGCGATAGCAAAACAAATAGCCAGATATTTGGATTTGCATAGCGCAGCGCCATTACCGGAACGCTTGATTAATGAGATGATTGCTAATCCGGAATCCACTCAGCAGGAACTGGCGGACAGACTGTATGTGTCCCAAGCAACCATAAGCAATCATGCACGAGCGTTGATTGATGAAGGAAAGGTTGAGCGGATATCACTCGATGGACGGAGAAGCAAATGGGTGGTTAAAAGGGAATGAATGGCGTTTTCCCTGAAAAACATGATGTGAGCGTATTAGAGGGATGGAAATGGCTGACACGATTTCGCAGCAAAAACGAAGCTGGAACATGTCACGCATCCGGAGCAAGGATACAGCCGCTGAGGTCAAGGTAAGGAAGTATCTGTTTTCACAGGGATTCCGCTATAGAAAGAATGTTGCTGGACTTCCTGGCAAACCGGATATCGTGCTGCCGAAATATAAAACGGTGATATTTGTGCATGGATGTTTTTGGCATAGACATGAAGCATGCAAAAGAGCAGCTACTCCGAAGACACGGCAAGAATATTGGTTGCCAAAATTTGAACGGAATGTCATGAATGACAAAAAACATGCGGAGGAACTCGCTTCTGCAGGGTGGACAGTTATTGTGCTCTGGGAATGTGAAATCAACGGGAATTTCCAAGGAATCATGGATAAAACTATAAATGATATTCGCAGGACGGAGAAGCCTGGTGATTAATACGCGAAGGTGAGCCAAAATGAAGTAAACCCAGTTTTGCACCCCCCCTTGAAGATTTGCGTCCC
>Ga0208297_1000936_pt1 | contig 38655 bp, 31 predicted proteins | sample LMS_cellobiose_e_FD_187367 | JGI IMG/M metagenome (GOLD analysis project Ga0208297, IMG submission 187367) | Rumen-fistulated moose microbial communities from Alaska, USA - LMS_cellobiose_enrichment (SPAdes) (version 2) | ecosystem: Host-associated > Mammals > Digestive system > Stomach > Rumen... | reverse complement strand
TGTCGGTGGAGGTAGAGATCCCCATTGACGCAGACCACTTCCCCGACGAAATCTTCCGCGCATACGTGGCCGATGCTGCCATCGACACGAATCAGAACGGAAGCCTCAGCCAGGGGGAGATCGCCGCAGTGACAGAGTTGAGCGTGCAGGACAAGGACATCATCTCTCTGCAGGGGATCGAGTATTTTTCGGCGCTGGAGACACTGGACTGCCGCTACAATAAGGTGACCAGCCTGGACCTGTCCGGAAATCCAGCGCTGACGGAACTGAACTGCAGCTACAACAACTTGACCAGCCTGGATCTGTCTGGAAATCCCGCGCTGATGGATCTGGGCTGCTACGATAATCAGCTGACCACCCTGGATCTGTCCGGGAATCCCGCGCTGACGTGGCTGGGCTGCGACGGTAACAGCCTGACCAGCCTGGACCTGTCCGGGAATCCCGCGCTGACGGGGCTGTACTGCTACGATAATCAGCTGACCAGTCTGAACGTATCCGGAAATCCCGCGCTGGAGAAACTGTACTGCTACGATAATCAGCTGACCAGTCTGAACGTATCCGGGAATCCCGCGCTGACGACGCTGAGCTGCTACGAAAACCAGCTGACCGGCCTGGACCTGTCCGGGAATCCCGCGCTGACCGTGCTGGACTGCTACAAAAACCAGCTGACCAGCCTGGACCTGTCCGGGAATCCCGCGCTGACGGGGCTGTCCTGCTTCGGCAATCCGAACCTGCATCAGCTGGCGCTTTGGCCGGCCGAAACGCTGTGCCGCGTCGTGAAGGAGGGGGAACGGACAGAGGGTTCCTTCGACTCGATCCCCTATGTCCGGTACCTGCTCATTGAGGGACATGACGGGATCGGTGGTCTGTGGGTGGATCCGGACACGGAGCTCCTCACCGAGGCGCCTTCCGGCTGGCAGAACATCGGCGGCAAGTGGTATTTCTACGAAAACGGCTCCCCGGTCACCGGCTGGAAGAAGATCGGCAACAACTGGTACTACTTCCAGGCCAGCGGCGTCATGGTCACCGGATGGCAGAAGATCGGCAACTACTGGTACTACTTCCAGGCCGGCGGCGCCATGGTCACCGGATGGCAGAAGATCAACAACAACTGGTACTATTTCCAGAGCGGCGGCGCCATGGCCACCGGATGGCAGAAGATCGGCAGCAACTGGTACTATTTCCAGGCCGGCGGCGCCATGGTCACCGGATGGCAGAAGATCAACAACAACTGGTACTATTTCCAGAGCGGCGGCGCCATGGCCACCGGATGGCAGAAGATCGGCAGCTACTGGTATTACTTCCAGGCCGGCGGCGCCATGGTCACTGGATGGCAGAAGATCGGCAGCTACTGGTATTACTTCCAGGCCGGCGGCGCCATGGTCACCGGATGGCGGCAGCTGGGCGGCAACTGGTATTACTTCCAAAGCGGCGGCGCCATGCTGGCCGGCACCAGCAAGGTCATCAACGGAAAAACCTATTACTTCGACGCCAACGGCGTGTGCACGAACCCGTAAGCAGGGAGCTCGGTCCTGTCCGATCCCGCGCCGCGATCTGCGGCAACTCTGCGAGGCTTTTCATTTGAGAGGGCCTGCTGCACGATGCAGCAGGCCCTCTTTTTATTTTGATCGGGTTTTATGTAACGGACGGTTAGTCCTCCGTCTTCTCCTCGCAGCAGGGCTCGTCCTTGCTCTCCTCGTCGGAGCAGCAGGGCTCGTCCTTCTTCTCCTCGCAGCCGTCGCAGGTGGCCTCCTCACAGCACTCGCAGGCGTCCTCTTCAGTGACCTCCACGGTGATGTCGGGCTCCTCGCCGTCCACTACATCCTCAAAGTCGGGGGCTTCCGCGGTCTTGAAGCTGTCCTTCAGGCCATCCAGCTCCGACTGGATGGAGTCGATCCTGGACGTTACGGCGGCGACTTCCTCGCACAGCTGGGCGGCCAGACCCTCGGCGGAGCTGCGGTGTTCCTCGTAAAAAGCCTTGCCCAGCTCCAGATACGCCTTCTTCAGGTTGTCCTTCTCGGAGTTGAGCTCCATGGTCAGCTTGGCCAGACGGGCGGCGTCCTTGGTTTTGTCGGCGGCCACGTTGGCCGCGGCCGTTCCCTTTTCCTTGATGGCGGTGAACAGTTCCTTCACTTTTCCGAAATCGAGTGCCATGTGTATTACCTCCTGAATAATAATTATTGATCCTTATCGCTTTCCGCTCCGTCGGAGGGCGTCACCACGGACATGGCCAGCCGCTGAGCGGTCAGATTCTCACAGATGAAGCCGGCGGCGTCCTCGGGGGTGATCGTCTCCAGCAAAGTGAATACGTCGGCGGGACGCCAGCCTTCAAAGGCACCGCGCACCAGCGCCCGGGCGTAGGCGCCGAACTGGTCCAGTGCGCCCAGCTCCATTCCGTAGCGGGCGCGGCGGCAGCGCTCAAACGCCGCCGTGTCCACGCCCCGGCGGGCGATGACGGACACCTTGTCCAGCAGCGCACCGCAAACCGCCTCCGGGTCCTGGCTCTCGCCCCCCGCCAGAAGGAACGCCGAGTCGGCAGCGGTCTCGATCCCCGCGCCGAAGTTGCGGCCCAGCAGTCCCTTTGCGTACAGTTCGTTATAGAAGGAGGAGGACGTCCCCATGAGATACTCCAGGGACAGCTCCCCGGTGAGCTGACGGCGCAGGCGGCTCTCCCCGTCGTCCTCCGGAGGGAGCTTGGCGCCGAGATAGAACAGCGGCGCGCTCACCGCCATGGTGCGCCGGACGCGGCTCTCCACGGGGAACAGGCCCTCCGGGGCGCCGTAGTCCCGCCGGGGGATCTCCCCGGGCTCCCCGGGCAGGAGCTTCCCTGCCAGGTCCGCCACAGCCGCGGGATCCGCGTCCCCTACGCAGCAGAGCACCATGTTGGAGGGGTGGTAGAACGTGCCGTAGCAGTCGTAAAGCGTCTCCGGGGTGATGCGCGCGATGCTCTCCACCGTGCCCGCCACGGTCTCCCGCAGGGGGTGGTGGTCAAAGAGGATCCCCAGCAGCCCGTAAAAGCACACAGAGCCGGGGTAGTTCTCGTACATGCGGATCTCCTGGGCGATGATGCCCTGCTCCTTGTCCACGCTTTCAGGGGTGTACCAGGGAGTGGAGACGTAGCGCAGCAGGGTCTCCAGGTTCGGATAAAAGTCGTCGGTACAGGTGATGTGATAGGCCGTCATGTCCGACCCGGTGAAAGCGTTGGGAGACGCTCCCCGGGCGGAGAGCTCCCCGAGGACGTTGCTGCCGTCGGGCATGTCGAACATCTTGTGCTCCAGGAAATGGGCCACCCCCGCGGGGGTGTCGATCCACTCCCCGTTTCGGCAAAAGCGTCGGTCCGCGCCGCCGTAGCGGGCGGCAAACATGGCGAAGGTCTTGTGGAAGCCGGTTTTCTTCACCGTAAGGATCCGAAGCCCGTTGGGCAGCTGGTCCTCATAGACCGTCTCGCCCAGGGAGGGATAATCCAGCTTGTTCATTCTTTTTCCTCCCCTTTGAGAAAATAGACCGCATCCAGCTCCACGCCCCGGGCGATCTCCGTGATCTGTTCGGCGGTAACGTCCTCCACCAGCGCCGCCAGATCCATGGGCGAGGCGTCCAGCCCCTGAATGGTCTGGCTCAGATAGAAATCCTCCAGGGCCAGAGGAGAATCCTCCACAGCCCGCAGGGCGTTGGCGGCGGATCTTTTGGCGGCCTCCAGCTCCGCGGGAGTGATCTCGCCCCGACGCATGGTCTCCAGCTGGGCGAGGATCTCCTCCCGGGCGGGATCGTATTTGTCAAAGTCGATGCCGGAGCTCACGCACAGGATCCCCTTGTGGATGTCCACGGAGGAGCTGGCGTAATAGCACAGGGAGAGCCTCTCCCGCACGTTGGCAAACAGCTTGGAGGTGGGTCCCCCGCCGTAAACGGCGTTGAACACCCGGATGGCGGCCTCGTCCGGCTCTTCCATGCACGCTCCCAGCCGGAAGCCCATGGCCAGGTTTCCCTGGGTTACGTCCATCTCCTCAGTGAAATACCGGGGCTGGGCCTCCAGAGCGTTCATGCGCACGTCCGTGCCCAGGTCCAGGTCGATCTCCCCCCGGGGCAGCAGCATCAGCGCATTCTCCACCGCCCCGGCCACGGCGGCGGCGTCCCGACTGCCGCAGTAAAACAGCTCCATGGGGGACTCCGCCAGCAGGGCGCGGTAGTCCTTGGTGAGCTTCACGTAGTGGATGCTCTCCGCCTCCTCCGCGCTGCCCATAGAGCTGACCGCAAAGTCCTCGAACGCGCACATGTTCTCGATCAGCCGCCGCAGCGCCCAGCTCCGCCGGTCGTTGCGCATGGCTTCCAGCCGTTCCAGCAGCTTAGTGCGCTCACTGTCCACGTAGTCGGGCAGGAACAGCCCGCCCCGGGTGTTGGGGGACAGCCAAAGCTGGGCGCACAGATCCACGATCTCCGAGAGGACGTCCGTGTCCCCGGGCAGGAACCGGTCCTCCGGGAAATTGGCCAAGAAGCCCACGGCGTGGATCTCCCCCAGCTTGCGGGTCACGGGCTCCACACCCGAGCCGTACAGCCCGTCCAGCCGGGCGGAGACGGCCCGCATATCCGGCAGCATGGCAGTGCCCCGGCGAAGCACGTAGGGCAGCACGGCGTTTTCCGCCGCCCGTTCCCGGTTCAGCTGGGTCAGCAGCGAAACGCTCAGGCAGCCCGTTTTGAATTTGTCCGTGTGCAGCGCCGTAAGCCACACACCGGGAGCGATCTCCCGACGTGAGTATTCCATCATGTTTTGCCGCCCCCTTTTGGTTTTCCCTGCCAGTATAACACCATCCGACGGTAAATTATAGATAAAAATATTAATATTTCTTCTCTTTACTCCCCCGGCGGGAAGCGGATCTCCTCTCCCGTCCCGGGGCAAAAGGTCAGCCGCCAGCCTCTCTCCCGCACGCTCTCGGGCGGATCGAAATCCGCCTCGCCGCCCCGGAACCGAAAGCCCAGCATATCCTGCCACGCCGTGCGGTACCACCACCCGGCTGCGCCGGTGTACCAGCTCCAGCCGGCCCGGCCCTCCAGTCCCGGGGCGGTGCATACGTCCGCCGGGAGCACGAAGGGTTCCGCGCCGTAAGCGTCCTCGCGGACCGCCAGCGCCAGATCCCGGAGAAGCGCCGCTCCCTCCTCCCAGCGTCCGGTGCGGAAGCAGGCCCGGGCCAGCCACACCGCCGCGTGGGTATACTGTCCCCCGTTTTCCCGGAAGCCCGGGCCGTAGGAGGCCACGTAGCCCGGGGAGCGGTCCCCCGGACGGACCGGGGGCGCGTACAAAGCGACCCGGTGGTGCTCCCGGTCCCACAACTCCGCCAGCGCCGTGTCCAGTGCGAGCTTCACACGCTCCGGGTCAGCCCAGGGGCAGAAGGCCGCAAAGCTCTGGGCCACGCTGTCGATGGCGCATGCCTCCCCGTCCCGGGCGCCCAGAGGGGTACCGTCGGCGTACCAGCCCCGAAGGAACCGGTCGCCGTCCCAGGCATCGTTGGCGGCCTGCCCCAGCATCCGGGACACGGTGGCATACTTTTCCGCCTCCGGCTGCCCCAGCTCCCGGAGCAGCGCCCCAAAGCGCCGGCACACGATGGAGGCGAACCAGGTGAGCCATACGCTCTCGGCGTCCTCGCCCATGGCGTCAAAGCCGTCGTTCCAGTCTCCGCCGCCCATGCGCAGCAGCTTGTGGGGCCCAACGCCCCGGCTGAGCACCAGGCTCACGGCACGGCGGCAGTGCTCCAGCACGGTGCCCTCCTCCCCGGAGAGTTCGGGCCGCTCATAGCGGGAGCGCTCCCCTTCTCCCAGCTCGGGTGAGGTGAGAAACGGCGCGGAGGCGGCGCACAGCGACGCATCCCCCGTGGCGTGCACGTATTCGCACACCGCCCAGGGCAGCCACAGCAGATCGTCGCTGCAGCGCGTGCGCACCCCCTTGTGGAGGGCGCCCGGCCCCGGGTGCCACCAGTGCTGTACGTCCCCCTTGTCGTACTGGTGGGCGCAGCAGACCAGCACGTGCTCCCGGCAGCGGTCCGGATCCAGCCACAGCAGATTGACGCAGTCCTGCAGCTGGTCCCGGAAGCCTACGGCCCCGCCGCTCTGATACATACTGGCCCGGCCCAGAACGCGGCAGGCCAGGGCCTGATAGGCGCTCCAGCCGTTGAGCAGAGGCGCCAGCGCGTCCGCGCCGGACTCGCAGCGCAGCGCGCCCACCTTCCGCCGCCAGTACTCCCGGCAGAGTTCACGCTCTTTGAAGGCGGCCGCCGGGTCCAGAAGCTCCGGTGCGTCACAGCACCCCAACAGCAGCACGGCGCGGTCCTCCAGGGTAAAGCCGCCGCACAGCGACGGATCGCCGCTCCGTTCCGGGGCGGTCTCCTCGCCGGAGAGAAACTCCCCCCGGCTCGTTCCGGTCCGCCAGGGACGGGAGCAGCGGGCCGTGACGGTGAGCTCCGGCAGGGCGCAGCGGGGATTGCGTCCCCGAAGAGCGCCTCCCTCCCGCTCGATCCGGCAGCCGGGGGCATCCTCTCTCTCCGGGGCCAGCTGCAGCGGCGCGCACCAGCGCACCTCCACTCTTTGGCTGCTCTCCAGCACCATCACCCGCACCGGCTTCTCCGGCGGGAGAAAGGCCGTCAGGCGAAGGGTCACCCCCTCCACCGTTTTTTCCCACACGGCCTCTCCGAACCCAAAGGCGACCGTGTCCCCCGGATGGGAGGCGAAAAAGCTCTCCCACTTCCCGTTGATGCGGGCGAAGAGCCGCTCCGGGCCGCTGACCGCCAGGGCGTCTCCCCGCCAGGGGATCACGGGACACTCCCGGGCGTTTTCAAACCACAGGGAGCCGGTGCCGCCGTCCGCGGCGATCCAGCCCAGACCGCCCCCGGTAAGAACGCTGCTCCAGCAGCGGGGCGGCAGTCCCTCTTCCGAAACCGTGAAGCGGAAGCGGTCCTCCCCGTCGAACTCCCAGTGCGGGGGCGTCTCCCCCCGGACCGGGTCGACGGGATACTCAGGCCGGGCCGTGCTCCGCCGGGGCAGGCGGATCCCCTGGGCGTCGCTCCACAGCGCCGCGGCCGACAGCACCGCCTCCCGGTCCTCCCCCAGGGAGGCGAAGTGCACCCGGCCCCGGATCTGGGTGAAGCCGATACGCTCCAGCTTTTCCAGCACCTCCTCCAGGGCCGCCCGGCAGGTCCGGCGGTAGTCCCCCTCATCGTCGGTGAGCAGCACGAGATCATAATCCGCGCCGCAGCGCAGCAGCAGAGCGCAGCGACGGACCTCCGCCGCCGCGGCGCTGACGGACTGCTCCCCGGCGCATTCCACACCGTGGATGGGCCGGTCGCCGCTGACGCCCAGCTTCCACAGTCTTTCCCTGGGCACCGCCGGCAGCTCGGCGCCGGAGGGCGTCCGCGTGGGCCAGAACAGCCCCCGCAAAAGGGCGCAGGCGCTGTCGAACGCTCTGTTTTCAAGGCCCAGAGCCGTCTCCGCCGTCTCGGCAAGAGAGCCCGCCGGAGTCTCGGCCAGGATGGCTCTCGCCCCACGGACCGCCGCGGCTTCGTCCCCGGCCTGACAGACGGCAAAGCAGATCCGGCTCTCCGTCTCCCCAGCAGGAAGAAGGACCCGCACCGCGGCAAAGCATTCGCTCTGCCAGCCGGTATTGGGTGTGAACCGTTCCGGCGCGGCTCCGGGTCGGAATCGACGGGCGTCGGAGGAGAACGTCCCGGGAGCGTCGCAGGCCAGGGCAAGATACTGCTCCCGTCCGTCGTTCCGGGCCAGCCGCCGCACCGTCAACACGCCGTCGATCTCCCGGGTGAACAGGCCCAGCCGACCGAAGGCGGGCTGGGCGGCGTAGTCCCGCTCCGGCAGCATCACCGGCTCAAGGCCAAGGATCACCGCCGCCTCCCCGTCGCCGGGGGCCCGGCGGATCGTCAGCTGACGCCGCTCTCCGGCAAAGCAGGCGGACACCGAGGCCGTCACCTGCCAGGCATACGTCCCCCTTTCCCCCGAGATCGTACCGGTCCGGGTGGTGAACTCCCAGGAAAAGCGCCCCTCCTCTTCCGGCGCAGGCAGTAGAGAGAGTATCTCCCCTCCCCGGGCGAGATAGAGCTCGATCCCGTGTCCTCCCTCAACGGGTGAACGGGGCACGGCGTAAGGCAGCAGACGGCCGCAGCGGCCGCGGCTGACGCCGGACTCGGTAAACTGCAGGTGATACGCCCCGTTGGAGAGCAGCCCCGTCTCGGGATGAAGAAAGTCCGTGCCCTCTCCGGAGCGGGCGGTGACGGGCCGCACCCCGTTCCGGGTACGTCTCTCCCCCGGCTCCTGCCGATGGTCCAGCAGCGCCCCATCCAGGGGCACCTTCTCCTGAAGCAGGGCCGTGTGGGCTGCCATGGCCGGGTCGGACAAAAACCAGCGCCGGACCACGCCGCCGCACAGTGCGTTGGCAATGGCGGCCAGGCTCATCCCCACATGATGGGCCATGACGCAGCGCACGCAGCTCCCCCGCTCCGATACGCAGCGGCCCGGCGTGAAGTCCACCGCCTCCCAGAAGCCGTAAGGGCCCAGGTATTCGTCCCGCTCCATTTTCCGCAGGTTGGCCAGCGCCGCCCGGGGACTGACGCTCAGCGCCAGAAAGCTGCTGTAAGGGGCGATCACCTTTTCCCCGCCCATGCCCCGGCACAGCGCCAGCACCGGCACGCCATGGGCCTTGTAGCGATAGTGGTTGGTCTCGTCCAGCGCGGCAAAGGCGCTCTCGCTCTTTCCCCACAAAGCGTCCGGCCCCTGGGGGTGCAGGCGCTGCACGTAAAGGGCGAAGCGGGCGCTCTCCCACAGCGCGGAGTTTTCATACAGCGGCAGGAACAGCTCCGGCATCAGGTATTCAAACATGGTGCCCGACCAGCTGACCATGCCCCGAAAGCCCCGATATCCCACCCGGGCCCGGCTCAGACGCTGCCAATGGCGCAGCCGCACCTGCCGGGAGGCCACGGCGATATAGCCGGTGAGGCGTTCCTCGCTCTCCAGCAGATCGTACCAGCTGTCGGCGGGGCGCTCTCCCGGCACGAGGCCGATATAGAACAGATCCCGTTTTTCATCGTACAGCGCGGAAAAGTCCATATCCCGGTACAGCGTCTCCGCACAGTCCGCCAATTGATCCTCCCCCAGTTCCCGCAGGGCCCCGGCCCCGGCGATGAGGCAGGCGGCCAGGTTGCCGCTGTCCACTGTGGAGACGTACCCCGGAGACAGCGGCTTCATGGTGCGATTGTCATACCAGTTGTACAGATGTCCCCGCCACTTTTCCAGCCGCCGGGCGGCGGAGAGCAGGTTTTCGCACAGTCCCAGGGCCTCCTGCCGGGAGGCCACCTCCAGCTTCAGCGCGCACAGCGCCCCGAGAAGGGCCAGGCCCAGGTTGGTGGGGCTGACCCGGCGGGCCGTCTCGGCGGGAGGAGAGTCCTGCACGTTGTCCGGGGGGAGAAAATGATCCTCGGGGGTGCAGTTTTCCTTATAATACCGCCACAGCTCCGCCGCGCGCAGCCGCAGCCAGTCCCGGTCCGCGCTGTCCGGTCCCCGATCGGCCGGTTTTTCCCGGGCGGAAAGGACGGCCAGCGCCGGCGCGGCGACCCACACTCCGCCCATGGCCATGCCCGCCGCCAGCGGCGACGCGGTCAGCAGCAGCGCCCCCCATACCGGGGAAAACCACAGCTGACGATAGCCGGCGGCAAGACCGCGTTTGCTCCCGGCCTCGGTCTGCTCCGCCGTCTGCCACTGGAGCAGGTTCCGGTGGGACACCCCCATGCGCCAGAGCGCGCAGAGGGCGGCGCTGACCGACGTCCACGCCTCGCAGGGCAGCAGCGCCAGACGGAACAGACTCTGCCGCAGGGCGTCGCCCGCACCGTGGAGCGCCGCGGAAAACACACGGATCCGGCGCTGCCCCAGAGGGCGGAGGGCATCGCGCAGAGCCGCCTCCGCTCCCTGGGAAAAGATACAGGTGAGCGCCAGCGCCGCCGCGGCGCAGGTGCCGGGAGCGGGAGCGAGGAAAAACGCTCCCAGCGCCGTCAGGAGCCCCGGGCTGAGCCAGGAGCGGCGCAGGGAATCCAGCAGACGCCAGCGCTCGATAAAGGGGAGGTCCCGTCCCGCCTTGAAGACCCAGGGCAGGTTCTGCCAGTCCCCCCGGACCCAGCGGTGCTGACGGGAGAGCCAGCTCATAGCCGAGGCGGGGAAGCCGTCGGCAAAGGCCGCAGCAGTGACCGTGCCTCCCCGGAGATACGCCCCCTCCAGGGCGTCGTGGCTCAGCACCCGGTGGGGCGGGATGCGCTCGCCCAGACAGGCGAGATACGCCCCGATATGGATCAGCCCCTTTCCGGCAAAGCCGCCGCTGGCAAACAGATCCATATACACCTCCCCGGCCCGGTCGCCGTAGGGGTCGCTGCCTCCCTGGGGCGCGAACAGGCGGGCGAACTGGCTGCGAAATCCGTCTTTCAGGCTCACCTCGATCCGGGGCTGGAGCACGCCGTGGCCCCGAACCACCACCCCCCGCGCCGGATCCGTCTCCGGGACGTTGAGGGGGTGCAGCGCCGCGGCGATGAGCCGGGTGACGCTCTCCGGCTCCGGACGGGTGTCGGCGTCCAGCGTGAGGACGTAGCGCGTCCCCGTCAGGACGGAGGGGTCCCCCGCCCGGACCTGCAGGGAGGATACCTCCCCGTTCAGCCGTCGGCACAGCTCCAGCAGCGCGCCCCGCTTCCGCTCCCAGGGGATGAAGCGGCCGGTGGGCTCGTCCGGGCAGCGCTCCCGGAAAAACAGGAAAAAGCCGCCTCCCCAGCGGCGATTGAGTTCTTCGATCGCTTCGGCGGCCCGGGCGACCCGCTCTTCGTCCCCCGGGTCCGAGGGCCGGTCGCTCTCCGGCAGATCGCACAGCAGGCCGAAAAGCAGGTTTTTCCCCGCTCCCTCCGCCAGACGGAATTCCTCCAGGCGCCGTGCCGCCCGGTCCGCTGCCCCCGGACCGGTGAGCAGCGTGGAGATCACGCAAAGGGTCTTCCCTTCCGGTGGCACGCCCTCCGCCAGCTCCAATCGGGGCAGCTGCCGGGGCGGCACGGAGGAGAGGACCCAGCGGTCAACAACGCCCTTCACCAGCTGAAAGACTCCGGGGAAGGCCAGGGCTCCCGCCCATACCGGGCGGAAGAGGTACGCCCCGGCGGCACACAGCGCCAGCGACGGCACCGAGACGGCCGCGGCGTACAGCGCTCCGGTGGGCCGCCGGACGGTCTGCCCCAGAGGCTGCTCCAGGATATAGTGCCCCACGTGCCGCGTCCGGGGCGACGTGCCGTGAAACGCCAGGGCCAGGACCCGCTCGGCCGTGGCCTGCTCGCTCCCGCCGGTGCGCTCCGCCAGCCGGGAGATCTCCCGGCCGTACATCTGTCGGCTGTCCCGGTCCATGCGGGGGTAGATCCCCGCCGGGTCCCGGCGCAGGATCCGTTCCAGACGGTCCACGGACTCGATCACGTCCCTCAGCTCCAGCGTCTGCAGACGGCGCAGCGTGGTGAACAGCACGGCGCAGCGCCGGGGGTCCGGCACGGGAGCGGCGTAGACCTCCGCGAGAGACGCCAGCGCCGCCCGGCAGAGCCCGGCCACCGTCAGACCCAACTCCTGCCGGGTGAGCGCCAGCCCGGACTGAAACGCGTCCAGGAACACGGCGATCCGCTCCTCCTCCGCCTCTCCGTCCCCTGACGAGAGCAGCAGAGAGCAGACACGGGAGATCAGCGCCATGCCCTCTGCGGCCCGCAGACGCTCCGCCCCGGCAAAGGCCCGGGCCGCGCTCTCCGCCGCCTGCCGGGCCAGATACTGGTTGTCCAGCAGCCATCCGGCGGCCTCCGTGGTCTCGGTGCCCCGGAGGATCTCCCGTTGAAAACGCTGCTCCGAGCGGCGCAGGGAGGCGGCGAGACGGCGGATCCGGGCCGCCTCCCTGCGGCCGGACACCCTGCCCCTGCAGCGCAGCGACCGGGCCGCAGAACGGGCAAAGTCTTCCAGTTCGGACAGAGGGACAAATGATTCCATGGAGCGCCTCCTGGTTGAAAAGATGTGGTTCTCCTCACATTTTTTCCCGGAAGGAGGGTTTTTTATTCCTCCGCCGCCATGGACGCGCCCGTTGGAAAAAAGGCTTGTCATATCCGCAATAATATGATATTTATTCATACATATCTTTTTACCCATGGGGGACACGATGAAGAGCAAGACCGTGTTTTACCAGGGCGTCCGGGACGGGATCCCCATTGCTCTGGGTTATTTTGCCGTTGCCTTTTCCCTGGGCATCGCAGCGAGAAACGCCGGACTCACCGCGACGGAGGGCTTCGTTGCCAGCACGCTGTGCACCGCCTCCGCCGGAGAGTACGCCCTGTTCACCCTGATCGGCGCGGGAGCCACTCTCACGGAGACAGTGCTGCTGACGCTGATCACCAACGCCCGGTATTTTCTCATGAGCTGCGCGCTGAGCCAGCGCGTCGATCCGGCCATGCCCGACTACCACCGCTATATCTTCGGCGCGGCGGTCACTGATGAGATCTTCGGCATCAGCGTGGCCCGGCCGGGATACCTGGCCCCGGCGTACAACTACGGGGCCATGGCCGTGGCGGTGCCGGCCTGGGCCGCGGGCACGGCCATCGGCATCGTGATGGGCAATCTTCTGCCCGGTCGGATCGTCAGCGCCCTGAGCGTGGCGCTCTACGGTATGTTTCTGGCTATCATCATCCCCCCGGTAAAGCGCTCCCGGGCTGTGGCGCTGTGCGTGGGGACGGGCTTTGGGTGCAGCTATCTGGCGGGGATCCTCCCCGGGGTGCGCTCTCTGGGGACGGGCACCCGGGTGATACTGCTGACAGTGGTCATCGCTTCCGCCGCGGCGGCGATCTTTCCGGTGAAGGAGGAGGAAACGGATGTATCCTAATTACGTGTATATCCTGACGGCTTTCGCGGTGATCTATCTGATCCGGGTGCTGCCGCTGACCCTGATCCGCCGTCCCATCCAAAGCCGGTTCATCCGCTCCTTTCTCCATTACGTTCCCTACGTGACCCTCTCGGTGATGACCTTTCCCGCCATCGTGGAGGCCACGGCCAGCCCCGCGGCGGGGATCGCGGCGCTGCTTGTGGGAGTGGCGGCGGCCTGGCTGGGCGGCAGTCTCCTCACCGTGGCGGGCGCCTGCTGCGCGGTGGTGTTTTTGCTGGAGCTGTTTGTATAAATCAAAAACGGCAGCGGACCGGCTCTGTTGAGCCGGTCCGCTGCCGTTTTTCGGGGCGGCGATCCCCCGTCAGCCGTGGGTATGGGCGTGGTCGTGGCTGTGGTGGGCGCAGTCCTGGGTGCAGTGGGCGCAGTCGTGGCCGTCGTCATGCTTCAGCCCGCCCAGGGCAAAGGCTCTGGCCGCGTCCTCCGCCGCGCCGCCGAAGCCGGGATATACGGCGATGCCCGCGGCTGTCACCAGCTGCCGGGACCTGGCCGTGATGCCCCCGCAGATGAGCACGTCCGCCCGGGCGATCTTCAGAAACTCCGCCATGCTCTCGCTGCCGGCGCCGAAGGCGGGGAGCGTCACGTCGGATACGATCTGGCCGTTTTCCAGGTTGAACAGTCTGAAAGACGCGGCCGACTCAAACTCCGCCGCGATCTGTCCGTCCGTATGGGGAATGGCAATGCGCATCGATGTTTCCTCCTTTATGGGCTTGCCCGCTCATTCTACACGATTCCGCGGCTTTTGTCGAGAGGTTTCTGCGGCGCAGATCCCTCTTGTAATTCGCTTAATAAGCTAATATAATAGAGATACACCCCGGAAAGGAGGCGCCGCGATGGAGCCCATTGAGGAAAAAACCTATATCGCCATTGATCTGAAATCCTTCTACGCCTCCGTGGAATGCTCCGAGCGGGGGCTGGATCCCATGCGCACCAATCTGGTGGTGGCGGACAAGAGCCGTACCAGCAAGACCATCTGTCTTGCGGTGACTCCTGCGCTGAAGGCCTACGGCATCCCCGGCCGGGCCCGTCTGTTCGAGGTGGAGGAAAAGGTGAAGGAGATCAACGCCCGGCGGCAGAGCCGCACTCCGGGGCGCCGGTTCACCGGCTCCTCCAGCGACGCCCGGGAGCTGGAGCGGGATCCCTCCCTTTCCCTGGATTTCATCGTGGCTCCGCCCCGGATGCGCTATTACATGCAGTACAGCGCCGGGATCTTCAACATTTATCTCAAATACGTGGCCCCGGAGGACATCCACGTCTATTCCGTGGACGAGGTGTTCATCGACGCCACAGCCTATCTGAAGACCTATCGTCTCACGGCCCGGGAACTGGCCGTGAAGATGATCCGCGAGGTGCTCCACGCCACGGGCATCACCGCCACTGCGGGCATCGGCACGAATCTGTACCTTGCCAAGATCGCCATGGACATCGTGGCCAAACACGCCCCGGCGGACGCCGACGGGGTGCGCGTTGCCCAACTGGACGAGGCCGGCTACCGCCGGCAGTTGTGGACACACCGGCCGCTGACGGATTTCTGGCGGGTGGGCCGGGGCATCGCCCGGAAGCTGGAGGCCCACGGGATGTACACCATGGGGGACGTGGCCCGCTGCTCTCTGGGGGGCGAGGGAGAGTTTTACAACGAGGCGCTGCTCTACCGGCTCTTCGGCGTGAACGCCGAGCTGCTCATCGACCACGCCTGGGGCTGGGAGCCCTGCACCATTGGGGACATCAAGGCCTACCGGCCCGAGAGCAGCTCCATCAGCTCCGGACAGGTGCTGCATATCCCCTATGACTTCGCCAAAGCCAGGCTCATCGTACGGGAGATGACGGATCTGCTGGTGCTGGATCTGGTGGAAAAGGGGCTGACCACCGACCAGATGGTGCTGACGGTGGGCTACGACATTGAAAACCTCCAGGACCCCGTGCGCCGGGCGGCCTACAAGGGGGAGATCACCGTGGACGGCTACGGCCGCAGCGTGCCCAAGCACGCCCACGGCACCGCCAATCTGGGCGTCCGTACCTCCTCTACCCGGCGCATCACCCAGGCGGTGATGGATCTCTACGACGCCATCGTGGCCCCGGCGCTGACGGTGCGGCGGATGTACGTGGTGGCCAACAACATCCGGCCCGCCGCCGACACCCCCGCGGAGGAGTCCTGGGAGCAGATGGACATATTCTCCGCCGCCGGCAGCGCCCCGGAAGCAAAGGATCCCGGTCGGGAGCAGCGGCGGCAGAAGGCCATCCTGGATATACAAAAGCGCTACGGCCGGAACGCGATCCTGAAAGGCATGAATCTGGAGGAGGGCGCCACCGCCCGGGACCGGAACCGGCAGATCGGAGGACACAAGGCATGAATCGAAACGATCCCCACCGCTATGACGATATCATTGACCTGCCCCACCACGTCTCCGAGACGCGGCCGCAGATGTCCCGGCTGGACCGGGCGGCGCAGTTTGCCCCCTTCGCCGCTCTCACCGGGTTTGAGGACGTGATCGCCGAGACCGCCCGGCGCATGGAGGCGGAGGTGCTTCGGGAGGACCGGGTCCCCGCGGAGGACGGCTTTTTCCCGGATGAGCCCGCCCCGTTCCCCTTGTCGGCAGAGGACGAAGGACCGTCGGATTTTTGAAATTTTATTGTTGACAAACCAATAAATGTTTGCTACTATAGCAAAGCTGGATTTCCTGCTGGTGTAGCTCAGCCGGTAGAGCAGCTGATTTGTAATCAGCAGGTCGGGGGTTCGAATCCGTCCACCAGCTCCACCGCCGCCTTCGGCGGCGGAATGTCAAAAGATTCGGTTTCAAATTCCGCGTGTCTCTTTTCTCCCCGCGAACGGGTTGGATCGGACGAGGAGCAGCGGACAGAGCGAGACGATCCGGAGCTTGCGACGACAATATGGGGGTGTTCCCGAGTGGCCAAAGGGGACAGACTGTAAATCTGCTGGCAATGCCTACGGTGGTTCGAATCCACCCGCCCCCACCAAAACAGGACCCGCACCAAAAGGTGCGGGTCCTGTTTTGGTAGGGGTGCTATTGTGGATCCGAGTCAAAACAGTTCAGCTCTCCGCTGACCGGGCGGAGAACTGAACCGTGGAGGAGGAGATATGAGATTCTTCGACAGAACGTCCTGCAGAGCCTGGATCGCAGGAACGAATCATCTCAGCGACGCTCTCAGCATAGCATCCGGCAGAACGTCCCACAAGCCCCCAGGGGGGATAATTCTTTTCTATTTGCCTCAAAAACAGCATTATTTAAACAATATGCCTGTTTTTCCCCCTCTTTATTGTACACATTTTCCCCGGTTCAAAGGCTTTTTCCCAGCTGACGGGCCTGTTCCGGGTAACGGCTTCTTCTGGTCATGGCCGGAGTGCCGCAGCCATAGCCCAGTACCATGCCCTTGTCCTCAAAGTTGATGTAGCGGACAAGGGTTTTGTAATGGGCCTGGAGCGCGTCGAACGTCCAGTCATCTCCGTTCCACGCCACGGTCAGCAGCGCCGATTTCAGGTGACGGCGGTTCAGACTGCTGTTGTAGGCGCAGAAACGGTCAATCACCGTCTTCAGCTGCGCGGTCATGCCGTAGTAGTAAAGCGGCGTGGCGAATACGACCATATCCGACGCCAGCAGCTTTGCCCGGATCATCTCCACGTCATCCTTCTGCGCACAGGGACCTTCATAGCCGCAGCGGACACAGCCGGTGCAGGGGTGGATATTCCCGCGGCACACGTCGATGACCTCGCAGGTGTGTCCCGAGGCCTCGGCGCCCTCCACGAACGAATCCACCAGGATCCGTGTGGATCCGTTTTTGTTGGGGCTTCCCATCAAAACAACGATTTTCACGTTATCCTCCCTTTCGTCGGATCAAACCGGCCCGGCGTGACTCCGTCCCCCCGCCCGCTTCACTGCAGACCGTCGATCCAGTTTTGAAGCTCGGTTTCCGACACGTTTCCGCCGAACCGCCGTCCGTCCAGCCAGCTGCCGCTCCCGGCGTTCTCCGCCAGATTCCTGCCGCTGGAGCCGATGCCGCTGCTGCCGGAGGTGCAGAACGGGATCACCGTGAGGCCGTCAAAGGAATGGCTTTCCACAAAGGTGTCCATGATGCGGGGCTCCTCCCCCCACCAGATCGGATAACCGATGTAGACGGTGGAATACCCCTCCAGAGACACAGGCTCGCTGCCGATCGCCGGGCGGACGCTCTTGTCGTTCTGCTCCAGCGTGGTGCGGCTGGCGCTGTCGTGCCAGTTCAGATCGGCGCCGGTGTATTCCTGCGCCGCTTTGATCTCATAGAGGTCGGCGTCCGTGACGGCTGCGATCTTTTCGGCTACGCCCTTCGTCGTACCCGTTGCAGAAAAATAGACGACCAGAACGTCCCCGCCGGTGGGTTCCGGCGCTGTCTCCGCCCTTTCCGGCTCCGGAGTTTCCGCTGTGTCCGGCTGAACGGCTTCCCCATTTTCGTTTTCAGAGACTTCTTCCGGCTCCCCTTCCGGCCGGGGCTGCGGCGAGGGACCGCCGCAGCCGCCCAAAGCCGCCGAAAGGACAAGGAGCAGAAGCAGTGCGAACCGTTGGATGCATTTTGTTTTCATAGGCTGCGCTCCTGAAAAGAACCTTTACGCAAGGCTGTCGTAGCTTTCGGCGTCCACCGCCTCCAGCCATTCGTTGCCGGCGTCTTCACCGGCGACCTCGATGGCCAGGTGGGAGAACCAGGAGCCCGGCGCGGCGCCGTGCCAGTGCTTGACCTCCGCGGGGATATTCACCACCGTACCCGGGGTCACCTCCACCGGCTCCTTGCCCCATTCCTGATAGTAGCCCCTGCCGCCGACACCGATCAGCATCTGTCCGCCGCCGCTTTTGGCGTGATGAATATGCCAGTTGTTGCGGCAGCCGGGCTCAAAGGTCACGTTGAATACCGGGACCTGCTCCGTGGACACCGGCGCCAGATAGCTCTGCCCCACAAAGAACTGCCCGTAGGGATTGGGCTCTCCAATGGGGAAAAAGATGGTGTTCTGGTACTTCTCCTTGTCCGTCTGCGCCGGAGCGGCGTCGTTCCATACCTCTTTTGCCAGGCGAAACACCGCCCATCCCTTGGGCCAGCCCACGTACATGGTGGCGTGGGTGATGATGGCGGCGATCTCTTCCTTCGTCACGCCGTGGGCTTTGGCGTTCTGCAGATGATACGTCAGTGAAGAATCCGTGATGCCGGACGCCATCAGCGAGACCACCGTGACGATGCACTTGGTCTTGACGTCCAGCGCCTCCTCGTTCCACACCTCGCCGAACAGCACGTCGTCGTTGAGGCGGGCGAACGTGGGCGCAAATTCTCCCAGCTGGTCTCTTCCCGCTGTCTGTACGATTTTTTTGTTCATTTCAGTTCTCCTCCCCGATCTTCTGATCGCCCGTGGTCCATACGTGTTTTTCGTTTGCCGCGGCGGGCTTGTTCTGCGCCATCACCCCGGCCAGGGGATGGGGCACGTAGGGCTCCTCCAGATAGGCCCGCTCCTCGCCGGTCAGCTCCAGGTCCACCGCCTTTGCCGCGCCTTCGATGTGGTGCGGCTTCGTGGCGCCCACCACAGGCGCCGTCACCTGTGCCAGTAGCCACGCCAGAGACACCTCCGTCATGGTCACGCCGTGCTTTTCAGCCAGCTCGGCCACGCGGGAGATGATCACGCTGTCCTGCTGCGCCGTGGCGTCGTATTTGAACTTTGCATAGCTGTCCTCCGCCGCGCGCCTGGTGTCGGTCTCTCCCGGCTTTCGGGAAAGGCGCCCGCTGGCAAGGGAGCTGTAGGGCGTAAGGGCGATGTTCTCCTGCTCGCAGTAAGGCACCATCTCCCGCTCCTCCTCCCGGAAGATCAGGTTGTAATGCCCCTGGACCGAGACGAACTTTGCAAAGCCCTCCTTCTCCGCCAGGGCGTTGGCCTTGGCAAGCTGCCAGGCAAAGCAGTTGGAGATACCGATGTAACGCGCCTTTCCGGCCTTGACCACCCGGTTCAGACCGTCCATAACGTCATAGATCGGCGTGTTCCAGTCCCACATATGATAGATATACAGATCCACGTGATCCATTCCCAGGTTGCGGAGACTGGCGTCGATCATGTTCTCGATGTGCTGTCGGCCGGTGATCCCTTTTGCGATCTCCTCCGGCGTGCGGGGAATGAACTTGGTCGCCACCACCACGTCCTCACGCCGGACAAGCTCCCGGAGCGCCCGCCCCACGTACTGCTCGCTGGTGCCGCTCTGGTAGCCGATGGCCGTGTCAAAGAAATTGACGCCCAGGTCCAGCCCTTGTCGGATGATCTCTTTGGAATGCTCCTCGTCCAGCGTCCAGCTGTGCTGGCCTCGCGCAGCGTCCCCAAAGCCCATGCAGCCCATGCAGATGCGGGACACCGTCAGATCCGAATTGCCAAGTTTTACGTACTTCATGGATGAGCCTCCTTATTTTGTGAACAATCCCAGCGCGTTGTCTGCATATATCCGTTCACGAATACCGTCGTACTCGCGGTTCGCATCCAAATGCCGCTTTTTCGCGGTGATCACCTTTGCGGGAGAATGGGGGAAATCGGTGCCGAATACGATATGATCGTCCGCCGCCACCATCCGCAGCATGTTCAGATGCGTCGGTTCGGGGTCGCCGGCAATGTCAAAATACAGCTTTTCAAACTCCGCTTTCACGTCCACGGTCTCCATCATACCCAGGGAGGCCAGTATGCCGGACACACCGGTGAATCTCTGCATCATATACGGCAGAAAGGCTCCGCAGTGGGGGACGACCCAGCGGATATCCGGAAATCTCGTCATGGTCCGGTTGGCGATCATATTCAGCACGGCCCGGGTGGTGTCCGCCGGGTATTCATAGATTGCGGCCACCGTGCCGGTGATGACGTTCTCCGGGCGCAGTCTCGCCCGGCAGGGGTGGAGGATGACCAGCGCCTTTCTTTTGTTCCACTCCTCCAGGACCGGGTCGAAAGCCCGGTCGCCCAGATATACGCCGCCCATGTTGGTGGCCACCTTCAATCCCACGGCGCCGAGTTCGTCCATGGCGTAAGCCGTTTCCTCCAGCGCGCCGGGGACGTCTGGCAGCGGGACCAGCCCCACGAAAGCGAAGCGGTCGGGAGCGGAGCGGACGATGGCCGCCGTATCCCGGTTGACCGCCCGGGCGGCGGCACGGGCCGCCCCATCGTCGCCGTTATGGACGTGGGGGACCGGCGGGGAAAGAACGGTAAAGTCAATGCCCGCCTCCTCCATGAATCGAAGATGATCCTCCGCGCTCCAGGCCGGGAGCGGAAAGCCGTCCTCTTCCATCACATCGATGCCCAGCTCGTCCATCGCCCGGCGGAACGTATCCGTCACCGGGTGCGCGTGAAAATCCACGCATTTTATTCTCTGTTTATTCAGCACTCTTGCCCGCACCTCTTCCCTTCCCATTCACTTGCTCCCCAGCAGCCGGATCAGGCAGCTGTACGTGATCTCAAACACAGATCGGTATACGTAGTCGACCCCCGCTTCCTTCATGGCCCTGCGCTGCTTTTCCGTGACCGCCGTGTAGGGGTAGATGCCGAACATAAAGGGGAAAAACGTATAGATAAAGTCCTGCACCTCCCCGGCGGTCATGTCCGGGCGAAATTTTTCCAGAAGCAGACGGATGAGACGCATGGAGCTGCCGTAGGACGCCTTGAAGGCGGTGAGACGCTCCTGGCGGCTGTTGGCCTCCATGTCGTAGTTATTCATGGAGAGCAGCTTCAAAAGCTGTTCCCGCTTTGCAAGAGAGGCTGCGATGGCTTCGGCCAGTTGCCGGGAGGAAAGGGCGTCGTGCCCGTTTAAAACAGCAGTGAGATCCTCGTTCCAGCGGCGGTATTCTCTCTCGTAAAGGGCCAGAAAGATCTCTTCCTTCGTCTGAAAGTAGTTATAGATCGTCGGACGGGAAAACGAAACCTCGTTCCCGATCTCTTTGAGGGTGATCTCCTTGAAACTCATGGTCTGATAGAGCTTTTCGCAGGCATTGATGATCTCCTCCCGCCGTTCCGCGATCCGCTCGGGCGTCCCCTTGATCATAAGCTCTCCCTTCCGGTCAGCGTCTTTGCTGACACCGTGTCAGTACGATCATTGTACCTCACTGCTGACACGGTGTCAATATGTTTATTGCGGTTTTTTCAGCATCACGGGAGCTTGCGGCCGCTTGACGGTGAAATGTCGGTGTGATAAAGTCAAATCAAGGAGAAAGCCGCTTTTCCAACCGGGACCTTTTCACAGAAAGGAAGGTGCCATATGAGTCGTTTCACCGACACCATGCAGGAGATCGCCGCTCTGTCCACGGAGGAGAGGGTCGGTCTGGCCGCCGCTTCCTATATGAAGCTCCTCCCCGCCCTGCGGCAGATCGACGAGAGGAATCACGGGCTCACCCTTCTGTGCGCTATATTCGGCACCGCCGCCGGCGCCGACGGGGTGCTCAACGCCGCCGAGTCCGCGCTGATCCGCGCCATTGTGAAGGCGGAGGGTCTGGAGCTCACCCATGAGGACGTGACCGCGCTGGTGACGGCCTCCACCCGGCAGGACGGATATGAGATGATCCGGAGACTGGCGTCCATACTGCCCGCGGAGGAACAGTCCGCTCTGGCGACCCTGGTGGCCGTGGTAAGCGCCATTGACGGGATCGTGGCCCCCGAAGAGCTGACCTACATCGAAAGCCTGATCGGTCTGTAAGCGGAACACAGACAAAAAGAAGGTCCGGATCCATAAGATCCGGACCTTCTTTGCGCTTTGCGCAGTTCCCGGGGCTCACTCCGCCCGCAGCAGGGCCACGGCCACGTCGTTGACGTTGGTGCCCGTGGGTCCCGTGAGGATCAGGCCGCCCACAGCCTGCAGGGCGTGGTAGGCGTCGTTTTGCTCCAGCGCGTCGCAGACGCTCCACCCGGCGGCGGTAAGCGCGCCGTCGGTCTCGCCGTCCACGTAGCCGCCGGCGGCGTCGGTGGGGCCGTCGGTGCCGTCGCTGCCCACGGAAAACACCGCCGCCCCGGGCAGTCCCGCGATGCCGGGGGCCGCGGCCAGCGCCAGCTCCTGGTTGCGGCCCCCGAGACCGCTGCCCGTGAGGCGTACCACAGTCTCTCCCCCGGCGATAAAGGCCAGGGACCGGCCGCTCCCGGCGTGGGTCTGGAGGATGCCGGCCAGAAAGGAGCCCGCCTCCCGGGCCTGGCAGCAGAGCCGGTCGGTGAGGATAAAGCTCTCATAGCCCAACGCCTCCGCCGAGCGCGCCGCCGCGGCGCACAGCTCCCGCACCGAGCCGTTGACGTGGGTCTCCACGTTGGTCAGCTCCTTGGGCGTCTCCTGTGCGAGGAGCTCCCGGACACGGGGAGACAGCCGCAGGCCGTACTTTTTCGCCGCGGCCAGGGCCTGGGCACAGGTGCTGCCGTCCGGATACGCCGGTCCGCTGGCGATCATGTCCAGGGGGTCCCCCAAAACGTCGCTGAGCACCACGCTCAGCACCCGGGCCGGGGCGCACGCCAGGGCGAACCGTCCCCCCTTGACGGCGCTGAGCCGTTTGCGGATGGTGTTCATCTCCACGATGTCCGCCCCGCTGGCCAGAAGCTGCCTCGTCACGTCCTGCAGCTCCTCCCCGGGGATCAGGGGCAGCTCAAACAGAGCGCTGCCGCCGCCGGAGAGAAGGAAGATCACCGTGTCCTCCGCCGTCAGCCCCTCCGCCAGCTCCAGCGCTTTTTGAGTGGCGAAAAAGCTGTTTTCGTCCGGGACGGGGTGTCCCGCCTCATAGCAGACCACGCCCGGGATCTCCCCCTTGACGTGGCCGTACTTGGTCACCACCACGCCGCCGTCCACCCGGCCCAGCGTGTCCACGGCGGCCCGGGTCATCTGCCAGGCGGCCTTGCCCGCGGCCACCAGCAGCGTGCGGCCCGGGCCGGGGCGATAGTCCTTCAAGGTCCTGCGCACCGCCTCGTCAGGCAGGACGGCGCGGATGCTCTCGGACACGATTCGGTCGGCGTGCTCTCTCAACACAGGATCCATCGTCTTCATCCTTTCAAAAAACGGGGCCGAAGCCCCGTTTTTTATTCTCAGCGCACCATGCAGGGCTTCTTGTTGTCAAAGGTCCAGCCGGGGATCAGGTACTGCATGCCCACAGCGTCGTTGCGCGCTCCCCTGCCGTAGCATTTTTCCATGTACAGGGCGTTGGCCTTTTCGATCTGCTCCCGGTCCGCCTCGACGCCCAGGCCCGGCTTTTTGGGCAGGTCGATGCAGCCGCCCACGATCTGCAGAGGCTCTTTGGTGAGGCGCTCTCTCCCCTCCTGCCAGATCCAGTGGGTGTCGATGCCGTTCATCCGCCCGGGGATGGCGGCGGCGCACTGCACCACCATGGCCAGGGAGATGTCAAAGTGGTTGTTGGAGTGGCAGCCCCACATGAGTCCGAAATCGTTACACAGCTGTCCCACCCGGACCGAGCCCTCCATGGTCCAGAAATGGGGGTCGGCCAGAGGGATGTCCACGCTCTGCAGGGCGATGGTGTGGCACATCTGCCGCCAGTCGGTGTTGATCATATTGGTGGCGGTGGGCATCATGGTGGCCTTGCGGAACTCCGCCATGATCTCCCGGCCGGAGAAGCCGTCCTCGGCGCCGCAGGGGTCCTCGCAGTAGGCCAGGACCTTTTTCAGCTCCGGGGCGATCTCCAGGGACTCCTTCAGACTCCAGGCACCGTTGGGGTCCAGATCCACCCGGGCGTCGGGGAAGGCCGCCTTGATGGCCTGCACGGCCCGGAGCTCCTCTCGGGGTGAGAACACGCCGCCCTTGAGCTTGAAGTCCTCAAAGCCGTACTTCTCATGGGTGGCTCTGGCCAGGGCCACGATGGCCTCGGGTGTCAGGGCCTCCTCGTGGCGGAGACGGTACCAGTCGCACTCAGCGTCGGGCTCGGACTCGTATTCCAGATCCGTCTTCTTCCGGTCCCCTACGTAGAAAAGATAGCTGAGGAAGCGGACCCGATCCCGCTGGACGCCGTCGCCCATCAGCGCGGCGGCGGGCACCTCCAGAAACTTGCCCAGCAGGTCCAGCAGCGGCGCCTCCACGGCGGTGACCACGTGGACGCCGGTGCGCAGATCGTAGGTTTGCAGGCCCCGGACGTCGTCCTTGATGTTGGCGCTGAGCCAGGCGCGGATGGCGTTGAGAGTCTGCTTATAGTCAGCGATGCGGGTGCCCAGCACCAGAGGCTTCACGTCCTCCAGCGCCTGGGTGATCTTCTCGCCGCCGGGGACCTCGCCCACGCCCTCGGCCCCGGTGGAGTCGGTGAGGATCACCACGTTGCGGGTGAAGTAGGGCGCGTGGGCGCCGGACAGATTCAGCTCCATGCAGTCGTGTCCGGCAACGGGGAACACTTCCATTTTTTCAATGATCGGAACGCTCATTCCATTCTCCTTTTCGTCGTTTCAGCTCCGGCACGTGGTGTTTATTCGGAAAACTCGATGTAGCTGCCCACGGAGATCCACCGTCCGGCCTCCGGCACGAACACGGTGACGGGCACGTTGTCCGCCGCCAGATCCCGGTTCATGTCCGCGGCGGTCTTCTGAGGATCCTTCTGCTTGTGGTGATGGCACATAAAGGCCATCAGTCCGGTCTGGGTCTCCTTCACGCAGTCCAGCAGCTGATCGTAGATTTCCGGGAAAAGATCGATGCGGGAGAGCTGGCGGATCAGCAGGTTGGGGTTGCTGCCCATGAAGTTCTGCCGGGTCAGCTCGGTATACTCGCCCTGGATGAAGGCCACCCGCAGTCCGCCGGGGACCTCCAGGGTGAAGTTGGTGTTGAAGCAGCTGCCGAAGGCCTGGGCCACGTTCATGGGAGTGGCGCCGGTCTCGCCGGTCATGCTGCGGAACATTTCGTAGGACTTGGTGAGCGTCTGCTCCCCGATGGTGCCCACGTGGGTGCCGGGATAAGGGGTGAACACGAAGCTGCCCAGATCGTAGGGCTGGTAGTCCACCATGGGGATGATCTTCCGCACGCTCAGATCCAGAGCCTGGGCCAGGGGGATCACGTTGTTCTGATTGACAAGGATGAAGGGATTGAACTTCTCCTGTACTTCCTTGAGCTGGTCGATGTGATCCCCGTGGATGTGGCTGACGAACACGTAATCGCACCGATGGATATCGTCCACCGTATAGCCGGAGCGGAAGCCCTCGTACATCCGGCTGCCCTCCCGGGGCAGCATGGGATCCACGAGAAGATGCTCTCCAGAGGGGAGGATGAATTCATGGCAGTTTTCCGTAAACCAGCGATAGCGCAGACAGGTGCTTTTCATTCTTGTTTACCTCCCTTGTTTCGTTGCCGCCGTCAGTCCAGCAGACCGGCCTGACGCATGGCGGATCGGATGGTTTCCATCACCGGTCCCTCCGGGGTGGGCAGACTGGGCAGATAGGGCTCGCCCACGTCCAGGCCCCGGAGATTGGCCATATCCTTGGCCGCCACGGGGAAGGACGCGCCGTCCATGGCCAGACGCACGGGGTTGAGCTTGAACTGCGCCTCCAGAGAGCCGGAGAGATCCCCGGCGGCGAACTTGTCGTAGATATCTCCGATCAGCTCGGGCATGAAGTTGCCCGCGGTGCACACGCCGCCCACGGCCCCTACGCAGAGGCTGGCGTAGAGCAGGGTGTCCTTGCCGCCGAATACCTTGAAGTTCACGTCCCGGTTGAGCCGGACGCACTCCTCCGTCAGCGTGAGGTCCCCGGAGGAATCCTTCATGCCCACGATGTTCTCCACCTCATGGGCCAGACGGGTGACCAGGGCGGAGCTCATGCCGTAGCCCACCCGGCCCGGGTTGTTGTACAGCAGAACGGGGGTCTCCTTCACCGCCTCCGCCACCGCCTTGAAGTGACGATAGAGCTCCTCCTGGGTGGGCTTGAGGAACATGGGCTGCAGAATGGACACCGCCGCCGCGCCGTTGGCCGCGGCCATCTTCGCCAGGCGGATGCATTTTTTCGTGTTGACGGCGCCGATGCCGAAGTACACCGGCACCCGGCCGGCCGCCTGATCCACGGCGATCTTCAGACCGCGCTCCATCTCCGGCTCCTCCACCTGATAGAACTCGCCGTTGGAGCCGAACACCAGGATCCCCTGGAGCCCGCCGTTGATGATATAGTCGATCTGCCTGCGAAAACGGGCCTCGTCGATCCGCTCGGCTTCGTCAATGGGCGTCAGGATCGGCACCACAACGCCTTTGATAAAGTCAGTGTTCATCTGCCTCTCCTTACCGTCCGATCCTGATGTCCGCCAGATACTCGTAATACTGGGCAATGGCGCTGTGGTCCTTGTTGCCGCCGTCGTGGAAGTGGAGCCACTCCAGGATCTCCTGCACGGAGGCGGTCATGGGCACCGGCGCCCCCACGGAATGGGCGCAGTCGAGAACGTTGTTCAGATCCTTGATGTGCAGGTCGATCTTGAAGCCGGGCTTGTCGTTGCCCTCGATCATCATGGGGGCTTTGGCGTCCAGCACGGTGCTGCCGGCCAGTCCGCCCCGGATGGCCTCGTACACCATTCTCGGGTCCACGCCGGCCTTCTGGGCCAGGGTCATGGCCTCGGCCACGGCGCGGATGTTACAGGCCACGATGATCTGGTTGGCCAGCTTGGTGGTGTTGCCGGCGCCCACGTCGCCGCAGCGGACCACGGAGGAGCCCATCTTCTCCAGAATGGGCTTGAACCGGTCAAAGACCTCCTGCTTGCCGCCCACCATGAAGGAGAGCGTGCCGTCGATGGCCTTGGGCTCGCCGCCGGAGACGGGAGCGTCCAGCATCTCAATGCCCTTTTCCGCCAGCGCCGCGGCCACTTCCTTGCTGGCCACGGGGTTGATGGAGCTCATGTCGATGTACACGGAGCCGGGCTTCATGTGGGCGGCCACACCGTCCTCGCCCAGCATGACAGACTTGACCTGAGGGCTGTTGGGCAGCATAGTCAGCACCAGATCACAGGTCTCGCCGATCTCCGCGTTGGGCGCGGCCTTGGCGCCGCACTCCACCAGCTCGCCGGCGGCGCGGTTGGCGCTGCAGACCACCAGGTCATAGCCGGCCTTGAGAAGGTTTTTGGCCATGGGCTTGCCCATGATGCCCAGTCCGATAAATCCGATTTTCATAGCAACATATCCTTTCATAGGTCAATAGTGATCGTCCGCGGTGTGTTCTCGCTTTTCAAGTCAAGTATAGAGACGCCGCATTTTTCCCGCAATCGGTGAAACCACCGAAAGAATCTCCGTCAAATTGGGCGATGCGGTAAAAATGCAGAAAATGAAATAAGTTCTGAAACTGTTTGAAATAAGCTGAAACGATCCTTTCAGCCGCATCGGGTCAATAGGTGTAATCGGGGCCGATGCCGTACTTTTTGATATAGCGCCAAAGGGTGGTTTTGCTCACGCCCAGGGCGTTGGCCACCTTTTCCCGGTTGCCGTTGTACTGCCGCAGCAGCTCGGCGATCTCCACCGCCTTGCGGTCCTTGTAGGTGACGATGGTCTCCGTGCCCGGCAGCAGCCGGGGCATGACCTGCTCCATCTGGGAGCGGAGAAAATCCACGCCGATGCTCCGTTTTTCGCTGAGCAGCACCAGCCGCTCGCACACGCAGCTCATCTGGAACAGTCCGCCGGGCCAGTCGTAGAGGGCGGCCAGCTCCCGGGCGTCCTGGGTCAGATGGAAGCGGCGGTGATAGACCTCCTCCCACTCGGCCATATACAGCTCAAACCAGCCGGGGACGTCCTCCCGGCGTTCCCGCAGGGGCGGGACGTCCAGCTTGAGAACGTGGAGCGCATAATAAAGATCGCTGCGGAACTGCCCGTCGTTGAGCCGGTTGATCAGGCTGCCGGTGGTGGAGGCCACCAGACGCAGCTTCAGTCCCAGAGGAAAGTTGGCTCCGTTGTGCAAAAACTGTCCCCGGGCCAGCCGGGAGAGCTTGTACTGGACCTGCAGGGAGAGAGCCTCCACGTTCTTCAGGTACAGCGTACCGTTGCGTGCCAGCTCCGCCAGACTCTGGGGCGTGTCCTTGCGGGTGGTATAGTTGCCGAAGAGCATGTTGTCCAGGTCCTCGTCCTGGTAGGCGCTGCAGTCCACGGTGATAAAGGCGTTGCTTCGGAAGGGGCTGTCATTGTGGATGCACTCGGCAAGGATGTCCATGCAGGCGTGGTCCGTGCCGCACAGCAGCACCGGCGACTCCCGGGCCGCCATTTGGCGGGCGCTGCGGACCAGGTCGACGGTCTCCTTCTGCACGGCCACGAACTGGTCAAAGGTGTGGGTGGCCATAAACCCCCGGCGGTAGAGATCGGCCCGCAGATCCGAGTCCATCTGGCGGATGACCGCGTCCTCCTGGAAGGTCAGGATCATGCCCCGGAATTCCCCGTTGACCCGCACCGGAACGGCGTTGATCAGCAGCGTCCGGGTCTTCATCCCCACTACATAGGTGTGGGTCTCCTCCCCCTGGGCCAGAAAGCTCTCCACCGATTCCCGGCTGATCTCCGGGAAGATGCCGGTGACGTTCCGGCCGATCAGGTTCTCCGCCTCCATGCCCAGCATCCGCACCCCGGTCCGGTTGATCCGGGTGATCGAGTTCCGGGAGTCCACCTGCATGATGCCGCCGGTCGTGTTGTTGAGCATGATGTCCATCTCCGCCCGGCGCTTCTTCTCCTCATCCAGGGCGTAGGCCACCCGCCCGGCCGTCTGACAGGCCAGCCGGATGCTCTCCTCCCCGGACCCCAGGAACCCGCCCGGCAGACCCAGCTCCCCGGCGCGCTTGAGCACCGTGTTGGCGCCGATGACGGCGACGCAGCCGTCGTCTCTGGCCCGGTCCACCAGCGAGGAGAGCTCCGAGAGCTCCCGGGCCGGGTAGACCCGCAGCTCCACGCCGAAGAGTTCATTATAGTACGTCGTCTCCGGCAGAGTGTTCACCAGCCCCACCAGTCCGATCCGGGGGCACTCGTCCGCCAGGCTCTTTCGCAGAGAGAGCAGCGTTCTGCCCACGGACTGGGTGGAGGCCCGGAGCTCCACCACCGGCAGGGACACCGCCCGTTTCACCAGCTGGGCCTGGGCCCCTCGGGCGATGATGATCTCGCAGCCCGCCTTCTCTTCTTCTCTGGCGATGGCCGCCGCCTCCTCGGTGCCGATGCACATGAGCTTCATCGGCGCCAGGTCCGGGAACTCCCGGGTGATCCGCTCCGCTGGCTGCAGCAGCTCCTCATAGGGCACAAAAAACGTTACCTTCGTCATGGCGCACCTCCCGCAGGATCTTGATTGCAGCTTCAGTTTATCTGCCGGGCCCGGAAAAGTCAACGAAACGATGAAAGCTTCAGTCCGGCTCGGGGCCGTCCGCTCCGGGCCGACGCCGTTTTTTAGTTTCAAATCGTGAAATGGCTGCAATGGTTTTATTGCAAATTGCGAAAGATTTCCGCTCTCTCTAAATTCTCTGCCGGGATGTTGGGGAGTTTTCCAATTGTCAGAAGCTTTCCCCGCCGATATACTGAAACACAAAAGAAGGGACGTGTCCCCGACGGAAGGGACGGTCCGGCCGGAGAGCAGGTTCCGGGAGGACCGATGATCGGAGACACGCAAAAAAGGGAAAGAAACAGAAAGGAGACCATTCATGCAACTGTACATCACTCTGGCGATCCTGGCATTTATGATCGTAATGTTCCTGATGCAGAAGTTCCCCATGGGCGTTATCACCATGACCTGCTGCGCCCTGCTGGCTGCATTCAAGATCCTCACTCCCGGAGAGGCCTTCGGAGGCTTCACCAACAACAGCATCATCCTGGTGGCTCCCATGATGGCGCTTTCCGCCGCCATCACGAAAACCAGCATCGTGCCCCGGATCCGTCGGATGGTGGACGATCTGGGCAACAAGACCGGCATGGCTCTGGTGATCTTTTTCTTCATCGTGACCATCGCCTTCGTGCAGTTCATCCCCGCCACCGCCACTTTCTCCATTCTGGTGGTGTTCCTGACCACGCTGAGCGCCACCGGCGAGGTCACTCCCTCCCGGCTGCTGATGCCCATGCTGGCCATCTCCTGCGCCTGGAAGGGCTACATCCCCATCGGCATGGGCGCCACCAGCTTTGCCACCATCAACGCCCGCTACACCAACATCATCACCAATCCCGAGTTTGAGCTGCAGATGCTGGACAAGTTCAAGGTCGCCGCGCTGCCCGTCATCGCGCTGACGATCTGGTGTCTGCTGGCGTGGAAGCTGCTGCCCAAGTCCGGCACCGTCAGCGCCAAGGGCATGAAGGCCGTGAAGGAAACCGAGGTCCTGCCTCCCGCCCAGGAAAAGCTGGTGTTCATCGTCTTCTTCGCCGTGATGGCCGTTCTGGTGCTCAACAAGTGGACCGGCAGTCTGATGTACGTGGCGCCCGCCATCGGCGTTCTGATCCTGATCTACGGCAAGGCGCTGAACGTGGGCGAGGTCACCAAGGCCATGACCGCCGACATGATCTTCCTGATGGCCGGCGTTCTGGGCGTGGCCACCGCCATGGCCAAGACCGGCGCCGGGGATCTCATCGGCAACGCCATTCTCTCCGTGCTGGGCGGACACCCCTCCAGCCTGTTCGTGATGTTCCTGTTCTCCGTGGTGACCATCTTCATGACCACCATCATGTCCAACTCCGCCACCGCCAACATCCTCTACACCGTGGCCGCCACCGTGGCGCTGGCCGGCGGCTGGGATCCCCGGGGCATCATGCTCATCATCGCCATCGGCAACATCATCTCCCTGGGCTTCCCCTCCGGCTCCGCCGAGTCCGCGCTGATCTACGCTGCGGGCAACTACTCCATCCGGGACGTGTGGAAATTCACGGTGCCCTACATCTGCATCGCCATCGTGACCATCGCCCTGTCGGCCAACTTCTTCTTCCCCATTTACGGGAAGTGATCTCATCTATCCGGCGCTTCTTCCCCTCCGGGGGGAGAAGCGTTTCATACGAAACCCGTCTATTCTGAAAAGGAGGATCTATCCAATGGCTGAAAAGCGCTTTGCCTACAAAAACCCCAAGCCCCGCTGCGGCGGCAATCTCGCCACCCGCTGGAACTACACCGAGCCTGTTTACCGCGTGGCGCCCCACGTGTGGAACGTGGCCGGTCAGGACGACGTGGCCGCCTATCTGCTGGACACCGGCGACGGTCTGATCCTGATCGACACCGGCTACGAGGCCACCCTCTACCTGCTGATCGACCGGATGTGGAGCATCGGCTACAATCCCCGGGACATCAAGAAGATCCTGCTTACCCATTACCACGGCGACCACTCCCAGGGCGCCCGTCTGCTCTACGAGCTGACCGGCGGCCAGGCGGAGATCTGGCTGTCCAAAGAGGACGAGGCCAACCATCAGCGCACCAAGGACGACAACTTCCCCATGCCCGTTCTCCCCTACGAGGTCACCAATTTCTATGACCCCGACAAGCCCATCGAGCTGGGCCGATTCTCCATCCGCAGCCGTCTGACCCCGGGCCACACCAAGGGCGCCACCTCCTTCTTCTTTGACGACACCGACGAGGCCACCGGCCAGACCTATCACGTGGCCATGCACGGCGGTCTGGGCGTGGGCATGATGAAGCCCGGCAGCCAGGCCATGGAGCGGGAGCTCAACACCCCCGAGGACGCCTACCGCTTCGTGAACGACTGCCTGGAGATGGCCAAAATGAACGTGGACATCAACATGTCCAGCCATCTGAACCAGACCAACGTGGACGAGAACATGCCCGAGGACACCAACGACTACACCTGGTTCGTGGCGGATTACTCCTGGCACGACATGCTGGTCAACCGGGCCGAGGAAGTCATGAGCTATTACCCCGAAAAGTATCCCGACCTGGTCCGCACCATCCCCACGCTGTAAAAAAGCCGGGATCATACAACGGGAAATCGCATACGCGGTTTCCCGTTTTGCGGCATCGTGATATACCGGACATCAAAAGGAGCCATCTTATGCAAGTGATTCGCCTCAAGGACGCCGACAACGTGGCGGTGGCCATCCGCGATCTCCCCGCCGGCACGGAGGTCCTGCCCGGGGTGGTAACGCTGCAGGACATCCCCCAGGCCCACAAGATCGCCCTGTGCCCGATCCCCCGGGGCGGCCGGATCATCCGCTATGGGGTGACCCTTGGGTACGCCACGGATCCCATCCCCACCGGTGCGTGGATCAACGAGCACATGCTGACCCTGCCCGAGAGTCCCCGTCTGGACGACATGCCCTGGGGCACCGATCTGGTGAGTCCGGACGCGCTGCCCGATCCCCCCAGGACCACCTGGATGGGTTACCACAACGCCGTCGGGCCCGCCGGGACCCGGAACCTGCTGGGCATCGTCACCACCGTGCAGTGCGCCGCCGGCGTGCTGAAAGCGGCAGTGGAACACATCAAGCGGGAGCTGCTGCCCCGATACCCTCACGTGGACGGAGTGGTGGCCGTCACTCATCCCTACGGCTGCGGCGTTGCCATCAACGCCCGGGAGGCCTCCATCCCCATCCGGGCCGTGACCAACGTGATCCGCCACCCCAACTTCGGCGGAGAGATCATGGTGGTGGGCCTGGGCTGCGAAAAGCTGACCTACGACCGGGTGCTGCCCAGGGAGGATATCACCCCCGAAAACGTGCTGACGCTGCAGGATTACCCGGGCCACGACGCCATGATGGACGCCATCCTCGCCATGGCGGAGAAAAAGCTGCAAAAGCTGGACCGGCGGCGCCGGGAGCCCCTGCCCCTGAGCGAGCTTCTCATCGGCATGCAGTGCGGCGGGTCCGACGCCTTTTCCGGCATCACCGCCAACCCCAGCGCCGGCTACGCCGCGGACATGCTGGTAAAGGGCGGCGCCACGGTGCTCTTCAGCGAGGTCACCGAGGTGCGCGACGGGGTGCATCTGCTGGCCGCGCGCTGCGTCAGCCCCCAGGTCCGGGACGACCTGGCCGCGGAGATGCGCTGGTACGACGCCTATCTGGCGGAGGGCGGCGTGGACCGGGACGCCAACCCCACCCCGGGCAACAAAGCCGGCGGTCTGGCCAACATCGTGGAAAAAGCCATGGGGTCCATCGCCAAAAGCGGCACCAGTCCCATCGTGGAGGTGCTCTCCCCCGCTCAAAAGCCATCCAAGCACGGACTGATCTTCGCCGCGACCCCTGCCAGCGACATCGTGTGCGGCCCCTGCCAGGTAGCCAGCGGCATCGGTCTGCAGGTATTTATGACCGGGCGGGGCACCCCTTACGGGCTGGACATCGCCCCGGTGATCAAGGTCTGCTCCCGCAAGGAGATGAAAAACCACTGGTTCGATTTGATCGACATTTCCGCCGGAGAGGTGGCCACCGGGGAGAAGACCATCCCCCAGGTGGGCCGGGAGATCTTTGACTTCATCCTGGATGTGGCCGGCGGCGTGAAGCAGCCCTTCTCCGATCAATACGGCTTTCACAACGACATGTGTATATTCAATCCCGCGCCCATCACCTGATATCGAAAGGAGTTTTATTCAATGTCCATGAAACCCATCGTCGGCATCCGCTACGGCGCGGCCGACTTCGAGCTGGCCTTTATCCGCGAAATGGGAGTGGAATACGTGGAGCTCAATCTCCGCGAGGAGGAGGCCACCCCCGAGATGCTGGAGGCCGTCAAGGCCCGGCTGGCCGCCTTTGATCTGAAAATATCCATTCTCAGCTGCATGAGCCTGCAGAAAAACGACATCATCGACCTGAACCTCACCGAGAAAAACGGCAAAGCCGTCAGCCGGGACGAGGAGATCGCCCGCTTTAACACTCTGGTGCGCAACGCCGCCCAGGCAGGGGTGGACGTGGTCTCCGTGGCCTGGCAGCCCACCGGCATCAAGCGCACCGGGCGCGGTCCCGGCGCCTTCACCCGGGGCGGCTCCGCCACCTACGTGAAGATGGACCAGATCGCCGCGCTGCCCAACGATTACGACCGGGTCTATACCGAGGAGGAGGTCTGGGACAACTTCGCCTACTTCCTGGAGAAGACCTCCCCCACGCTGAAGGAATGCGGCGTGCGCATCGCCCTGCACCCCAACGATCCCCCGGTGCCCAGTCTGTGCGGCGTGGGCAGCCTGATCTGGAACATGGACGGCTACCGCCGAGCCTTCGCCCTGGACAAGGACGGCGTGGTGGGCATCAAGCTGTGCGTGGGCTGCTGGCTGGAGGGCGGCGAGAAATTCGGCGACATTCTCTCCGACATCCGGGAGCTGCAGGCGGACGATCGCATCGTGTGCGTCCACTTCCGCAACGTGTCCTCCACCCTGCCCGATTTTGAAGAGACTCTCTGCGAGGACGGCTACGCGGATATGCACGCCATTATGAAAGAGCTGGTCACCGCCGGCTACGAGGGCCCCATCTCCATCGACCACGCCTTTGCCGGGTATCCTGAGATGGGCGGCATGATCGGCTCCTTTGCCTACCCCACCGGCTATATGAAGGGTCTGCTCCACGCCGTGGAAGCCGAGCTGGGACGGCGCTGAGCCCGACGGAAAGGAGCGCCGAGATGAAAACTGCACTGCAGACCATGGTGATCCACAAGGCCATCAACGACCTGGGAGCCTTCGAAGCCCTGCGTCTGGCAAAGGAGGCGGGCTACAACGCCGCGGAGATCTCCGGTCACTTTCCCTGCGACGACGCCATGGTGGAGGCCCTCTGCCGGGCCAGAGACGAGCTGGGCATGGAGATCTGCGCCCTGAACGTGGTCTACGGCGGGCCCTTCGGCCCCGCCCAGCGCCCCGCGGGCAGCAGCACTCTGTCCCTGACGGAGGACTTTGACAGAGCCGTGGCCTACGCCAGACGGCTGGGCGCCCGGTATCTGCGTTACGCCGGGTCCCCCGCCCACGCTCTAACCGACGAAGAGAAGCTCCGGGAATACTTTGCCGGCACCGAAGCGCTGTGCCTCCGGCTGGAGGAGCAGGGTCTGAAGCTGTGCATGCACAACCACGACAGTGAGTTTGCCAAGGTCAAAGGCCGGTTCATCCTGGACTGGGCCGCAACCCTGGCCCCCCACCTGTGCTTTGAGTTTGACGCGGTGGGCGCATGCCACGCGGCGGTGGATCTCCGCGCCGCCATGGGCAAACTCTCCGGGCGCATGCCGCTGATCCATTTTGCCGACGTGAAGATCGTTCCCCACGCCGGACGGGTCCATCTGGAGGAGACGGTGGTGAGCTGCCCTCTGGGCGAGGGCAACATCGACGTAAAGGCCTTCGTGGAGACCGCCATGGCCTGCGGCTGCGAGTATTTCATCATTGAGATGCCCGACCAGCCCGACCCCTACGCCTCCATCCGTCTGGCGGCGGACAACCTGAAGGCTCTCGGCTTCGGCTATACCTTCTGAGAACGATGAAATCTATAAAAATGCCGGTTTCCCCTGCCCGGGAAGCCGGCATTTTTGTATGGCTTTTTTCTCCCGGCCTGTTTACCCGGCCGGGCGGAAGTGGTATAGTATCCGCAATCGCCACAGGAAAAGAGCGGATCGACACGAAAATCTTTATTCCCCCACAGACGTCTCCCACCTGTGCCAGGACTCTGGCGGCTCTGGGCGCGGAGACGAGTTTTACCGATATGGACAGCTGCGACGGGCTGCTGCTGCCCGGCGGCGGCGACGTACACCCCCGCCGCTACGGACAGCCGATCTGCGGCGCAGCGGACATCGACGAGGACCGGGACGAGCTGGAGCTGCACGCCTTTGACGCGTTCATGAGAGCCGGACGGCCGATCCTCGGGATCTGCCGCGGCAGCCAGTTGATCAACGTGGCCCTGGGCGGGACGCTGCAGCAGCACATCCCCCGCCACAGCCGGATCGGAGAGACGGATCGGCTGCACCCCTCCCGGACCATTGACGAGACGCTCCGTGCCCTTTACGGAGAGCGCTTCATCATCAACAGCGCCCATCATCAGGCGATGGACCGGCTGGGGGACGGCCTGCGGGCCGTGCAGTGGGCGGAGGACGGCACGGTGGAGGCCATCCGCCACGAGACGCTGCCGATCCTGGGGGTGCAGTGGCATCCCGAACGGCTGCGGGCGCCCACCGACGGCTGGCGGCTGCTGGCCTGGTGGCTGGGGACCATGCAGCCGTGGACGTTCTACGGCGTCGGCGCCGCGGCGGTCGGGCGCGCGCCGTCCCGGACGGAACCGGGCGCTCTCCGTCCGGGCCTTCGCTGAGGGAGCGGAGGCGCTCCCGATCCACGGGGCTATTGCATTTTCAAGGGGAAATGATATGATGATCCCGTACGTATCCAAGACGTTTTACGGGAGGTATCATGATGGAACTGAGCAAAGCAATGGAAGAGCGCTATTCCGTAAGGGACTACGCCGATAAGCCCATCGAGGAGGAAAAGCTGCAGCAGGTCCTGGAGGCGGGCCGCATCGCCCCTACCGCTGCCAACCGTCAGCCCCAGCGCGTCTACGTGATCCGCAGCGCCGAGGGGCTGGAAAAGATCCGCGCCATCAGCCGCTGCGCCTTCAACGCGCCGGTCGTGCTGCTGTTCGCCTATGACGACGAGGCCGTGTGGAAAAGTCCCCTGGAGCCGGGGTTCGACTCCGGTCATCAGGACGTGAGCATCGTGGCCACCCATATGATGCTCCGGGCCTGGGATCTGGGACTGGGCACCTGCTGGGTCAACTTCTTCCCCAACACGGAGACCGGCCGGGCCTTCGGTCTGCCGGAGAGCGAGAAGCCCGTGCTGCTCATGCCCCTGGGCTACCCGGGGGAAAAGGCGGCGCCCTCCCCCATGCACAGCAAAAAGCAGCCCATGGAGGCGTTGGTCCGGGAGCTGTAAGTCCCCATTTAGTTTACATAATTTCTCAGACTGCCCTTCGGGGCAGTTTTTTATTTTCCCTGTTGACAAATATATCGGGTGGTGATATATTCTTATCACGATATATCGTCACTCGTTATAAAGACAGTCGAGGGAGTTGATAACGACATGAACAACGATCTGGCGCTGACCGAATCCACGTATTACATCCTGCTCTCGCTTTACCGGCCGCGCCACGGCTACGGAATCATGCAGCAGGTGGAGGAGATGTCCTCCGGGCGGGTGCGGCTGGCAGCGGGTACCCTTTACGGGGCGCTGAGCGCCATGACAGACAAGGGCTGGATCACCATGCTGCCGGTGGAGAGCGGCAGCCGTAAAAAGGAATACCAGCTCACCGACCGGGGCTTTGCGATCTTGCAGAATGAAGTGGAGCGGCTGCGGGAGCTGGTAAAAAACGGAGATATGGTATTGGGAGGAAACGATAATGGATGAGAGGAAAACTGTTCGCAAGTGGTTTTGGGTCTGGGATTTTGAAAAGGAAGAGCGCTGGCTCAACGAGATGGCCATGGCGGGCTGGGTGCTGGACAGCGTGGGCTTAATCACTTATCACTTCGTCCGCTGCGAACCGGGAGAGTATATCATCCGCACCGAGATGCGCCGGTACGACGAAGCATACGTCTCCTTTATGAAGGAGACGGGGGCGGAGTACGTGGGCCGGATGATGATGTGGATCTACTTCCGCAAAAAGGCGGCGGAGGGCCCCTTCGACCTTTTTTCCGACATCGACTCCCGCATCAACCACCTGAATCGGATCGGAAGGACGCTGGGCATCGTCGGCGGCGCCAATCTTCTGGTGGGGCTGGCAAACTCCTTCATCCCCACAAACACAGGCTGGGTCAACCTGATCTGCGCCACGCTGCTGATGTATGCTCTGGGCCGCATCCAGGGCAAGGAGGAGGCGCTGAGATCCGAGCGGGAGCTGCGGGAATAATTATCCCGCTGCCGGTTGACAAATCGGGCCGGATCTGGCATAATATGACTGTAGTTAGTTTTAGCTAACCACGATCGGGCAGATCAGGACTTCAAGCATTTCTCCATTTTCTTTTTTCCATAACGATCTTCTCCAGGCAAAGAAGAAGGGTGCGTCCGCAGGGGCGCACCCTTCTTCCTTTTTTCTGTGCGGCGGGCGCTTTTTCGACGGGAAGAAGTCACGCGAAACACTCTGTTCGCCCTTGCAAATAGAGAATCGGAATGATACTATTAAATGTAGCAATTCCAAATTATAGCAGAAAAGAGGACAACCAATGAGAAAGACCTGGAGAAAACTCCTTGCCTGGATCCTGGTGTTTGCGTCTGTTCTCGTTCTGCCCGGAGCCTCCGTCATGGCTTACGCCAGCGACGGATCCATCGGTCAGGAGCAGACCGCCGTCGCCGGGGAAGCGACAAAGCTTTCTGCACCGGAAAACGTGCAGATTCATTTTGTCTGCGGCCAGGAAAACACTGTCATAACGGTTTATGACGGCGAAAAAACGGTAGAGCCCGAGACGGACGGCAGCTATCTGCTGGCCCCGGGCCGGTACACCTATTCAGCCGCTGCGGAGGGTTTCCTGAGCGTTGAGCGCCGGGAGCTGACCGTAGAGGGTGACCGGGCTTTGATCATGGTCCAGCTGAATCTGGATCCGATCACAGAGCCCGAAGTGCCTGAAGAGCCTGAGGTGCCTGAAGAGCCCGAAGAGCCCGAGGTGCCCGAGGTGCCTGAAGAGCCCGAAGAGCCCGAGGCGCCCGAAGAGCCCGAGGCGCCTGACGAGCCTGAAGAGCCCGAAGTGCCTGAGGTGCCTCAAGAGCCCGAAGAGTCTGAAGAGCCCGAAGAGCCCGAGGCGCCTGACGAGCCTGAAGAGCCCGAAGTGCCTGAGGTGCCTCAAGAGCCCGAAGAGCCTGAAGAGCCCGAAGAGCCCGAGGTGC
>Ga0208297_1000935_pt1 | contig 38661 bp, 39 predicted proteins | sample LMS_cellobiose_e_FD_187367 | JGI IMG/M metagenome (GOLD analysis project Ga0208297, IMG submission 187367) | Rumen-fistulated moose microbial communities from Alaska, USA - LMS_cellobiose_enrichment (SPAdes) (version 2) | ecosystem: Host-associated > Mammals > Digestive system > Stomach > Rumen... | reverse complement strand
TAGCAGCATATTGAATGTCGACTTGCCGGTGCCACCTTTGGCTGTGAAGAATGAGATGACTCGCATAACACTTCGTTGCTACAATTTACTGCACAAAGGTAAGGGATACTATATCAAAAACAAATTATTTTGCAAGCATCGCCCTTCTACGCACCTCAGAGGCCGATTGAAAAAGAAACCGGGCACAGGAAACCCCGTACCCGATTTTCAAAACCCTGTATGATTGTGCTATTTATTTCTGGAGGAATTCCTGTCCGCATTCGGCGCAGGCCCACTGCGGATCCGCTCCGCTGAGGCAGCAGCCACCCAATTTTACCTCTCCTTTTTCAGCCTTTGGATGCTTTCAGGATGCACGGCAATGACCCGTCCCACGTCCGACTGAAGATGGACATGATGGCGAAGAACCTCCTGCTGGAGGAGTATCCGTTGGCCGAGAAGGGGTTGACCGCCGATGGTGACGACTGGATACGGGAGGGAGACGTAAACGGGATGAACGGTGTGGGCTGGAAACGGCGCATCTTAACAAAGACGAGGATATCCCCAAGACTACTCTCTATTGGTATCTCAACAAACTTACCAAGGAGAATATGATTTCCAGGGTTGCACGCGGGCACTACTCCATAGCAGGGAAGAAACCGTTTGTACCAGAGGTCAGCAAGCGGATGAAGCAGGTTAATGAGATTCTGAGAAAGGCACTCCCGTTTGCGACATTTTGCCTTTATCAGGGTGCAGATCTCACACCTTATCTACACAATATTGCTACGAATAATGTGCTCTACGTAGAAACTGAGAGAGACAGCTGCGAAGCCGCTTTTAATCTTCTCAAAGGCCAAGGGTTCACAGTGTATGTCCGTCCTGACAAAGAATTGATTTATCATTATATTGACCTTGCAGGTGATGCAATATTCGTGAAAGCACTGTCTTCCGAGTCTCCGGTATCTGTGCGCGAAGGGATAACTGTTCCTACCCTTGAAAAACTGCTGGTTGATATACGGGTAGATGAAGATTTCTATGATTTGCATGGAAGTGAAGCCTTTTATGTGCTGCGTAATGCTGCCGAACGCAATGTCATCAATGTGAGCAAAATGATGCGCTATGCCCGGCGCCGTCACATAGACACGGAATTACAAAAAGATCTGAACGAAATAGGATTATGATAAAGCAGTGTCTTTCCGGGAGAAAAGCACATCAGCCATATCTATGGTATTTGTCATAGTGAAATAATATATTCCAATTTGCAAACCTTTTCGAAAGAATTTTTATTCCAGCCTGATTACGTCCGTTTTGTCACCAGCGAGAATGGTTTTGGTAGAAATCCTGCCCTAAAAGGTCCGGAACGGCGAACTTTGTATCCGCAAACCATAAAAAACATATAATACTTATGATCTACGGATACATCCGCGTCTCGACAGACCGTCAGACGCTAAAGAACCAGCGCTATGAAATTGACAACTTCTGCCAGAGGGAGAACATGAAAGTTGACGGTTGGATACAGGAAACCATTTCTGGGACCAAGTCGGCAGAAGACAGGAAACTCGGAGCCCTTCTGAAGAAGGTACGAAAGGATGACCTTATCATTTGCGCCGAACTCAGCCGTCTGGGCAGGAGCCTTTTCATGATAATGGACATCCTGAATACCTGCATGGAGAAAGAGTGCAGGGTGTGGACCATCAAGGAGGGGTACCGGCTTGGCGATGACATACAGTCAAAGGTGCTTGCTTTTGCCTTCGGTTTGTCTGCTGAGATTGAGCGGCAGCTGATCTCAGAGCGGACGAAAGAGGCGCTTGCCCGCAAGAAGTCCGAAGGCGTAAAACTTGGAAGGGTCACAGGCTCCCATAACAATCACTATAAGCTGGATGCAAAATCAGGGCTCATCGACCGCCTGCTTGCTGAAGGGAAAACCCGTAATGAAATTGCCGCAGCCTGCGGGGTTTCGAAGTGTACGGTCATTCGTTGGCTGAGGCGGAGGGCTTGCAGATTGCAGTCAGCCGGCTGATCCAAGAGGCGAATCTGGGGCAGCGTTCGAGAATCTGTTCTATGCCAATTTCTTCAGCTATGAGATTCCCTTCCAAGACCTTATCGTAGGTGGGCCTCAGCTTCAAGATCCTCTTGGAAGGGGCTCCTTCCGGGGTATTGTTGATTTCCTCCGGATTTGCGAAGGATTGGACAATATGCGTCAGATTCTTGACGCTTGTATCATCATCCTCAAACAATGCTGAAAAACCTTTAGGTGAGGAGAAGAGCAGTGTTTCGAATTCGTGGAGCTGGATGTATGGCAGGAAACGCCTGTCTTGTATGATTGACGAGAGTTCCTGCTGCATTGCGTCCGCGGCGCTTTCGTGGTCCGGCAGCGCAATGTATTTTTCATAATTGGGAAGGTTCGTCGGAAATTTGTAGAAATCCACAAATGTCGTGACCAGCAAATCTTCAGCATGCTTGTTGGCGAGAAGTGGCTTAATTGTATTCAGCAGATGCTCAATGTTTGAGTGCCCGCCTCGTCCGAGCTTACTTGTGTGGATAAGCCGTGGATGTACATCATAAATTCCTCGGGCGGCAAAAAAGGGACGGAGCATGTTTTTGATGAAATCCCTCTCCGTCTGTCCTTCTGCCACTATGTAGAGCCTTTTTGTCATAACTGCCCTCCTATGACGTTCTTCTCCCACAGATCGCTGATGGAATAATTGTAGCCATCCAGCCATTCCTTCAGTTCGTTCCCGTCCAGCCGGTTGAAAACGGTTTCCCCGTCCATACGGTCAACAGTGATGATGTCTTCGGCATCGAAGCAGTTGACAAGGTTTGTCGATTGCGTTGATATGATAATCTGCCGACCTTGTCTTTCTGCCCGTTTGACCATTGCTGCCAGTCGTTCTATAGCAGCCGGATGCAGGCCGAGTTCCGGCTCGTCAAGGATTATGATTTCCGGGGCATTTGTTTGCAGGAGCAACGTTGCAAGGGCCATGAAGCGGATCGTCCCATCGGACAGATGCTGGCTGTCCCTGAAATCGTCGGTTCCTGATTCACGCCATGTCAGGTAGATGCTCGAAGGATCATTGGAAAGGGGAGCGAGTGTAAACTCCTTAAAGTATGGTGCGACGGCCCTGACCGTACCTTCTATCAGGCGGAATGCCGCAGCATCAGTAAGGCTGAGATGGTACAGGCAGGCAGCGAGATTAGAACCATTCTCACGGAGCCTGACATTGTCATTGATATTGCAGAATCCGCGCATCGGGGAGCTGATGCTGGTATCGTGGAAATGATAAACGGTGAAACTTTCCAGATATTTTTTCAGGTAGCCCGCACGCCATTTGTCTTGCGTTTTGATGGAGCATTCTGAAACCATATTGTCCCATTGCTTCCAGTTCCAGTTCTGCGCGTAGTTTTTATCCTGAGTCCCATGGTTGTTGAAGTAATCACCGGCAAGTGCAATCATCCCTTTCCGTTCCATCGTAGGGATAACGGAGAATCTGAACGCATTGACATTGTTGAAATCGAGCAGGCCATCTATGGATGGAGAGTGTTTCCTGCCGTTGTACAGGAGTCTGGACATATCCCTGAATCCCGTGTACGCCCCGAGGTCTTGGGAATAAATGGCTTTGGTGAGTTCGAAGAAAGAAATGAAATTGCTCTTACCCACACCATTCGAACCAATGAGGACATTCACTGGCTTCAAATCCAACCATAAATCTTTGATGGATTTGAAATTTTGGATATGCAAGCGTTCAATCATGGGCCTTCATTATTACCGTAATGCACGGATTGGAGGCAAAGTTAGCGATTTTATTTTCACCAGCAAAATACAAAATAGAAAATCCGTGCAGGTCTTGCTCTGACGGACGATAAAGTTTAGTTCTGACGGACGATAAACTGATTGCAAAATTAACAAAAACGGATGAAATGACAAAATATAATCGCAAAAAAATAACATTCTGACTATCGCATTAATGGCTTTTTGAAGTATACGAAGGGGTGCTCCATTATCGAATATGGACAACGGTTTAGGTTTATCGTCCGACAGAATTAAACCCGGACGCGAGGCAAATTGGAAGCACGAAAGGTTATATTTGAATTATTGGCATTTGCACGCCGTGTTGTCGTGGTTGCCGTTCTCTTGTTCCAGATGCTCGAAGGGGCACAGGCGCAGGAGGTTTGTGCCGATACTTTGCATCTGAAAGTGTATTTCAAGAGCGGGCATTCCGAGTACGATTCTTCATACAAGGAGAACTGGTCCAGGTCCACGGCTTTTCGCAAGGCCATCGGCCGATATCTCACGGACTCTGCTGCGCATTATACTGTCACAGTGGTAGATATAAGGACAGGAGCATCTCCCGACGGTAATACCAACGACAATCAGGAACTTTCCGAACAGCGCTGTAATGCCTTATATAATTATGTGGCGTCTTTTGTCCCGGAGGCTGGCAGAGAGACATACCGTTTAAGGCCCGTGGGCGAAGACTGGGAAAACCTTGCACAGTCCATACGCCGTTTGCAGCTGCCTTGGGCTCCGCGTGCGGTTGAGATCATTGAAAATACACCGGTTTGGGTCCGCAATTCCAAAAGCAAAGTTGTGGATTCCAGAAAGAACAGGCTCCGTATGCTGGACGGAGGTGACGCTTGGCGTTACCTCAAGGAAAATGTCTTTGATGAGGTCTGCTCCGTAGGATATGTGACGGTGGTGCTGGAACATGAAAGGTGGGAGTTGCTAGAAGGCGATCTCAATTCTGACACAGGTGAGGATGGCACAGTACAAGATGGCATACAGTCTGCCACCATGGTCCGGGGCAATGCCAATCGGCTTGCCGATTATCTTGGATGGGCGACTCTGGATACGCTTTCCAATGCCGTGCTGGAGATTCAGTTCCGGCTGGACAAGACGGATATAGACCCGGGGTTTTCCGCGAACCGCGAACGGTTCGACGCCTTCGTGAAAGACTTCCTGCGTATTTATTCGGATGTCAATCCGGACGCAATACAAGTGGACATCTATGCCGGTGCTTCGCCGGAAGGTCCTGCAGACCACAACCGGGAACTCGGCGAGGGACGATGCGAAGCTATCCGTTCCCTTATAGAGAGTTCCCTTGGGTTAAAGCCTTCCAACATCATCACGCACAACCTTGCCGCCCGCTGGGACGATTTCTATGCAGCCGTCGCAGCGTCGAACGAGCCGTGGCGCGACGATGTTCTCGCAATCATAAGACTAAAGCCTTCGGCCGATGGCAGCAAGAGGGATCACCGCGAGAACAAGCTCCGCGCCCTTGACAAAGGGACCGTATGGCCCGATCTTCTGAAAGGCTATCTCTCTCCGCTCCGCAGCGGCGGCAGCGCCGTGGTGAGTTTCCATCCTGAAAGGGATACACTAAGCGGCGCTCCTGCTTCGGTACAACGTTATATTCCAGCCCCTGCTGGTCCTGTAAAGGATACGTTGTTTCTTATTTCAGACAAGGAACTTGCCCGCAGGAACTGTGTCGCAATACCCCTGCGGCGTTCCCCTTCGGCAGGGTGTCCTACCCGCATCGCCCTTTCCCCGGAATATCTCTCCACGCTGTCGCAGATGATGCGTGACACCCTTGAGATCCGGTTCCGCCTCGACAGCACCCGCATCGATGCGGGCTTCGCAGGCAACCGGTACAGGATAGACCGTTTCATCGATGCGTTCAACCGCCGTTACAAAGGGCTCGACCCTTCCGTGATGCGCCTTGACATCTATGCCGGGGCCTCTCCGGAAGGGACGGCCGACCATAACATGTGGCTGGGACGCGAGAGGGGCGCTTCCATCCGGAGGCTCATACGCGATTCTCTGGGCATCAGGGTGAACAATATCGAGGTACACAATCTCGCCGCCCGCTGGGATGATTTCTATGATGCGGTGGCAGCTTCCGATGAGCCTTGGAAGGAAGAAGTACTCGACATCATCCGCCGCGAGCCGTCCCGTGATACCAAGTCGAGGGACCACAGGGAGCTGCTTCTTCGTCAGCTCCGCGGGGGAAGCATATGGCCCGTCCTTCTCGACAGATACCTGTCGCCTCTGCGTAGCGGAGGCAGTGCCGTGCTCAGTCTCAGGACCGATATTACGCCTGCAATGCTGCAGCGGATTGCGGGAGGATCTTCTTCTCCGTGCGGAGATGCCGGATGGCAGTATGAGGGTGACACCCTCTGGATTTGCGGCGGCAGCCTTGCGCCTGCCGCGAAGGATACGGTAGTGGTCATGCAGAATACCCCTTACGGGATGTACCCTTACGACCAGTACCCCTGGCAGAATCTTCCTGAAGGGTATTATTTTGACGAGAACGGCAGGCTGCGCCAGAGGAAGGTGAAGAAGGCGCTCGTCCCCGCGGACAAGACTCCTGCATGGGCGGTGAAGACGAATCTTCTGTTCTGGGGCGTGGTCGCGCCCAACGTTTCTGTCGAAGTGCCCCTCGGATGGCGCAACCGCTGGTCCCTGGAGTGGGAATATGATCATCCGTGGTTCATATGGAGCCACAATTCCCATGCATCCCAGATCCTTAACATGTCCCTTGAACTCAGATATTATTTCGGGAACAGGGACTTCCACCGCTGGCTGGACGGCTTCCACATGGGGCTCGCTTTCGGCGGAGGAAAGTATGACTGGGAGTGGACCGTACACGAGGGCTGGCAGGGAGAGTTCATTAATCCATATCTCAATATAGGATACCAGCACCGCTGGGGAAAGCATTGGGCCGTGGACGCCGGACTCGGCATCGGCGTCATCCCTTCCCGCTATCGCCATTATTACGGTGGCTCCGTCTATCCGGACAACCATCTGGAACCTTGGGACATACACCTTATCTGGCACGATACCGGGCATTTCGTCTACCCCGGACTCACACATGTCAATGTTTCCATTTCCTATATGTTCAACAACTGGCCTTTCCTCATGCACAACATGTCATCCAAGCGCCGTCAGGAGTGGGCGGAAACATATAACAGCCGTATTGAACATGAGCGTGAAATACGTTACCAGAAGGAAGTGCGCAGGGAGCGGAAGGCAAACGAACGCGATGATGCAAAGGTCGCAAGAAAAGAAGCGCGGAAGGCGGCTCGGGCTGCATCGCACAAATCCAAGAAAGCAAACAGCAGATAGTAGCATGGAAAGAAAGAGAGTCACATATTTCATAACGTGGAGAAAAGTTTTTCCCATGCTGTTGTCTGCTGTTTTTATGATAGCGGACCTAACAGGGTGCCTTCGCCGCCCCCTCTGGGTCTATACCGACGAGTACCGTCAGGTGGAACTCATAACGGACTGGTCCGCCTGCGGGAAGGACCCGGGCGGTATGACCGCATGGTTCAGCAAGGACGACTATTCAGGGCAGAATAGGAGAGTCACGACGGCGGAAGTCTATCACACATGGCTCAATCTCCCCAACGGGATTTATACCGGAGTGGTGTTCGACTATTCCCCGGACGAATACGGCAACCAGTCTTTCTTCGGCATGCACCGTCCGGACAGCTGCTTTGTCCGGTGCAATCCGCTGCGCCGCCAACCGCAGAGTGGCGAGCACCTATACGGTGATGCGGCTGTTCCTACATCGATGGATATCAAGAAAATGGATGATACGGGCTTGAGGCTTGTCCTTGCTGACCCTGATCCGATGTGTGCCGACACGTTGAAAAAAGTGGACATCGTCACCGGAGTGGACGGCGACCTTATCCCTTGGGAGATGATGGATGATTATGGCGGGACCCTTCAAACGCAGACTTTCTATGCCTATCCTCAGCCCATTACGTGGCAACTGCGCGTTTTCATCCACGACATCAAGGGGATGAACTTCTTTTCCTCGATAAAGGGGACGATCGCGGGTCTTGCCGACGGCAACCAGTTGTCGTGGCTTCGCCACACGCAGGATCCCTGCCTGCATCCGCTCGAAAGCTGGGACATCTCGGGCCGCAACACATCGAAGAACCTCGGTACGGCCGGATGCACTATAGGGACCTTCGGCTTCACCGGGATCGACATCCCCAAGGCTCTCTCTGACAAGGAAAACATTGACGAAAAAGGATATGAATGTGAAACCACCGCTGCGGGTAAACTCCTCCAGCTCAACCTCCAGTTCGTCCTGCGCGATGAAGCCACCGTAATCCATTATCATTACGTGACCGGCTTCTCCGGGACGGAGACACCCTATCACAAGGATACGCGCCTCTACGAGCGTCTGCTCCGTTCCGAATGGATCAGCGTCTATCCGGACCAGCGGGTGATACGCATCGATATTCCGGCTGGGGACATAGAGCTTCCGTACGTGGATGCAAAGGATTCGGCGGGGTTCGATGCGGAGGTGAATCCGTGGGACGACGAAATACCAATCCATATTGAGTTTTAACTAAACACTTATAAAACACACATTTATCAAAATTTTAATCAACAAACAAATGAACAAGAAACTATTACTTCTCATAGGCCTTGCTGCGATGACGCTCGCATCCTGCAACAAGACCGAGACCGTAGCCCCGACTACTGAGAGTCAGGTCAAAGACGGTCAGATCGCCCTCAATTTCGGAGCGTACACCAATCGTGGCATTGCCACCCGTTCCGGAGTGGGAGGCATCCTGACTACTGACGGATCGGAGGGCCTGAACAGCGCTTCCCTCAAGGAAAAGGGATTCGGCGTATTTGCCTACTACAACAACGGCGAACTCTACAACGAGATGTCCAAGCCCGACTTCATGTACAACACCCAGGTCGAGTATGACACCAACAATCAGTGGACATATTCCCCCCTGCGTTACTGGCCGAACGAATTCGGTTCGAATGCGGTGAGTGAGGACGTGGACCGCCTGACCTTCTTCGCATACGCCCCGTGGGTCTATGCCAATCCCGGAACGGGAGTTGTCGCGGACCGTGGCAGCGATGCCGATTACAACAAATCGACGGGCATCATAGGCATGACCCGCAACTCCGCTACCGGAGATCCCTTCATCAAGTATGCGGTCGATTTCGATGTTTACAAGACAGTCGACCTGTGCTGGGGCGTCGCCTATGAAGACATGACCGATGTCGTGACCGGAGGAGAACAGTGGGAGGTCAAGGAAGACAATCCTTTCCTGAATGTCGTGAAGCCTGCGACCGACACCCGTATCAAATTCAAATTCCGCCATGCCCTCGCCGCCCTCAATATAAAGATTGATGCGGACTTCGACGAGACAAGACACAGCGAGAGTGATGAAACTGACGCCGATTCCGGAGAAGGGTTCCTTGAGAACACCCGTATCTATGTCCGCAGCGTTTCTTTCGAAGGCTTCGCCCTGAAGGGTGCGCTGAATCTGAACAGTTCATGGGAAGACACCGACGACGGCCGCACCCCGAAGTGGGCTGACCTTGGATGCACCGGAATCCTGAGCGAGGAGCCTGTAACAATCTATGACGGCCGCCGTGACGGCAAGGAAGGCCGCGACGCCGAGAACGTCAAGACCGAATCCCCGCTCGGACTCAACCAGCAGCTTATCCAGTACAAGCCCTATGCTTACAGCGGCATCTCCTCCGACCAGAAGAAATACGAAGGCTTCACCACCGTCGAGGTGGACCGTCTCGGCGTGACGCACAAGACCACCAACCTCTTTGCAGTGCAGGATCCCACCGACGCTGACCAGATTGACGCTCCCGTATTCGTCATCCCTACCGGAGGCGACCTCAAGATCACGATCGTTTACGACGTCGAAACAGCCGACCCGAATCTTTCCGGTTATCTTTCCGACGGCCAGACACACGGCGTTTCCGTGCAGAATGCCATTACGAAGGAGATAACCATAGGTGATGATCCCTTCAAACTCGAAGCTGGCAAGAAGTACGCCATCACCCTGCACCTCGGCATGACCAGCGTCAAGTTCGACGCCGAAGTCGAAGCATGGGACGATGAAAATGCCGACGAGTCCTGGCATCCCATCAACTCGTAGTTTGATTTTATAGGATGACACGTAATTCTCTCATGTGCAGATTCAGTTTGATTCCGTTGGCGGCCGTGACCGCCCTGCTGCTTGCTTCGTGCGGCAAAGAACTCCGTTCGGACATCCCCGGGGAAGACACCCCTCTTCCTATAGCCTTCAGTGCTGCCGTCGATGGTATTACCAAAGCTTCGGGTGAGATTCCTTCGGTGGAGAAGTTGCGCGGTGCGGGCTTCGGGGTGTTCGGCTGCTACACGGGGCTGAACCGCTACAGCGAGAGCAGCGTGTCATCCGACTTCATGCACAACCAGCAGATCATATGGACGGCGGGAGATGCGTGGGACTACGACCCGGTAAAGTACTGGCCCTCGGGCGAGGGCGAACCGGGTGCGGGTCTCCTCGGCCATCACGTGAGCTTCTTCGCCTATGCTCCTTTCAGCGACGGCGACTCCTCGTTTCCTGCCGTCAACCCTGCCGGTTACTGCATCCCTTCCTTCTGTAATCCCGTGGAGAAGGGCGATCCGTGGCTGCTGTACCGTCTGCATCCGGATGTGGACCGTCAGGTCGACCTGATGTGGGCGGAGCCCCTGCTCGACCGGAGCAAGCCTCAGACCGCCGACCGCCTGACCTTCACTTTCCGCCATGCCCTCTCCTGCGTCGGGGACAACGTGACCGTCGCCTGCACGAGCGCTTTCATCGGCGCCCTCCAGGCTGCCTACGGCAGTTCGTATGACACCGTACAGGTCATCCTCCAGTATGCCGGGATCGAATGTACCCTTCTGGAAAAGGCCCGCCTTGTCCTTTGGAACAGGGGCGAGCCGAACTGGCAGGCCGTCACGAGCGAAGGAGGCAGCGTTCTGCGCAGCCGGACCTTCTTCTCCGGCGAGCAGGAACTCTGGCGCTACGAGGCAGCCGGCCATGTCAGCCAGCGCTCGAACTGGCAGGGAAACGGAATGGGGATTTTCTACATACCGCTCTCCACGGCAGGAGTCGTCCAGTCCGCCACGGTCACGGTCCGTTACGTCATTCGCCGTACCCGGGACGGCGTGAGCGAGGAAGAGGGACGTAGTGTGTCGTCCACCTTCACGCTCGACGGCGACAGCGCCGACGGAGTGAAGCGCGGTATAAGGATCAGTTTACAGAACAACGATTAACCCAATTTATATCAAAACAATGTTAAAACAATCACTCTCAATGCTTGCGGTTCTTGCCTGCGTTGCTGCCGTCTCCTGCCAGAAGACGGTGGACAATACGGAAGACCGCAATGAGACGGGGGAGGTAGCCATAGGGTTCGGCGCGTACCTCGGTCGCGGAGTGGCCACACGTGCCGGATATGCCGGCGATCTGACGACGGAGAAGTTGCAGAGCGCCCATTTCGGCGTGTTCGGCTACTACACGAACGATGAGCCGTACAGCCCCTCGGCGAAGCCCGACTTCATGTACAACCAGGAGGTGTTCTATTCCGGCGGAAGCTGGGATTACGCCCCTGTGAAGTACTGGCCGAACAACTACGGATCGGCCGCCGAGTCGGACGCCATCGACCGTCTTTCCTTCTTCGCTTACGCCCCTTACGTAAGTGTGAACTACTCGACCGGCATCGTCGACGGCGGAGATGACCTTGTAGGCATCACGGCCCTGAGCCGCAACACTGCCTCGGGCGACCCCATCGTCAAGTACGCCGTCAGCATGAACCCCGCCGAGTGCGTGGACCTGTGCTGGGGCGTCGCGGCCGGTAACTTCACATCTTCCGTGGACGGCACTTCCAACACCGTCTTGGCGGGCAATCCCTTCATCAACCTTATCAAGCCCAAGACTGGCGACCGCCTGAATTTCGAGTTCAAGCATGCTCTCGCCGCGCTGAACGTGATGATAGACACTGATGTCGATGTGGATTCCCACGCGGGAGGTGACCTTGATGGCGAGACGCACATCTACGTGCGCAGCATTACCTTCGAGGGCTTCACCACGAAGGGCGCTCTCAACCTGAACTCCCAGGCCGGAACTCCCGCATGGTCAGACCTCGCCGGTTCCGCCATCCCCGACAAGACCCCTGTCACCGTCCATGACGGACGTCGTGACGGACGTGAGGGCGTCGTCGGAGCTGTCGCGTCCAACGAGACCCCCACGGGATTCAACTCCCAGGTGATCCAGAGCGCTCCTTATGCCGACGCATCCGTGAGCCCGGGTGTCACCCACACTCCCGTGAACCTCTTTGGTACCGCAGCCAATCCCTACGTGCTCGTGATCCCCAACGGCCAGTCCATGAAGATCAAGATCGTCTATGACGTGGAGACCAAGGACGGTCACCTCGCCCAGATGCTTTCCGACGGCGTCACTCCCGGCTCGTCCATCGAGAACGCCATCTCCAAGAGCGTCACTATCGACGGCGGCGACCTGACCCTCGAGCCCGGGAAGCGCTACACCATCGGGCTGCACCTCGGCATGACGAGCGTGAAGGTCGGAGCTTTCGTGTCCGACTGGGGCGACGGTTCTTCCGCGGAATACAACCTGCCGGAGAATGTCACTTCCGATGCGACGCTGGTAATCGATCCCGTCACGGGTCTCCTTGTCCCCGAAGGGACCGGCACCCTTGACATTTAGTTAAAGAACAATAATTCACTAAGATTAGAAATGAAACAATCCAAACTCAAGGCTTGTTCACTGCTTGCGGGAAGCGCACTTGTGCTGCTCGTCGGTGCCGTTTCCTGCCAGAAGGAAGCCGCGGGCATCGAAGAGGGCGGCCGCAAGGTCGTGGAGCGGGGCGTGGTATCCCTGAGCATGCCGGTACGCGGTCCCGAGACCCGCGCCAGCATCGAGGGCACGACGCTCAAGTGGCAGGCGGGAGACCAGCTTGTGATGGCATCCAACGGCCAGATCAACGGCACCCTCTCCTGCGTTTCCACAACTACCGACGGGCAGGGTACGTTCACCGGCGAAGTGAGCCAGTTTACGCCCGAGAGCGTGAACCTGTTCTTCGTCGGCAACCAGAGCGTATCCGGCGGAGCCGTCGCGTCGCTCGACTTCTCATCACAGGACGGCAAGGCATCGACCCTTGCGAACAAGTTCACATTCCTCAAGTTGCTGGACATCCAGCTTACCGAAGTCGATCCTACAGGTGATCCCTATCATTATGAGATTTCTGGAGGGAGCGCTCTTCACATGGAGCAGATTACCGGCATCAAATACATCAACCTCACCTTCAAGGACCTTCCGGATTCTCCGATGATGGACGGCGAAGATGAGGTCCTTGGCGTGCGTCCCACAAAGGTGCGCTTCGACGGTCTTCGCAACCGCATGAAGCTCGACCTCACTACCGGAACCTACACCGTGGATTTCGATGTGGACAGGACTCCCGTCATCGTGAGTCCCAAGGCCGTGGATTATGCTGACACATATGTTATGGCCGTTCTTCCCCAGAAGGCGGAAGGAGTCGAGATGACTGTCAACTTCACGGGCTCTTCCACCAGCCAGAAGACCTGGAGCGGAATTAACTGGAACGTTAAGGCTGACGCTTCCGGTGAGTACATCACCAACTGGAGCCTCCAGTCCCTCACCCAGATCGGCTACAGCTACAAGAACAGCTATGGCGCTGGTGTAGTGGGCGAGAGTGAATCCATGAGCGACGGCCTGACCGGAAAGAACGGTTACGGCGAAGGCAATGCCGACGGCTACAAGTCCGACGACCGCACCGGAAAGGGCGGATATCGTGGCGGCGATGTCTATTAATTACAAAAATCATAACGAAAATAATAAAATGAAAAAATCTTTTGTTTATTTTGGCGCAGCCGCCCTCATGCTTGTTGCTGGCTGCAACAAAGAGAATCCGGCCGAGGTTCCTTCGCTGAAGGGCCAGACCATTGACCTCACCCTCGAGGCTGTTCGCGGTGAGGTTCCCGAGACGCGCACCAGCATCTCCTACAACAACGACAATGGCACGCTGGACAGCCGCTGGGCTGCCGGTGACAAGATCTATGTCTACAATATTGCTTCCGGCGCGAAGATCGGCGAACTTTCGATCGATGCCAGCACCGTGGTGAACGAGTCCAATTCCAAGGCTTCCTTCAAGGGAAGCGTGACCCTCAGTGACATTTCCGAGAAGGTCGCTTTCCTCTATCAGGGCAAGCAGGATGCCGAACTCTCTGCAGAGGGCGGTCTCATCACCTATACGATGGGAACTGTCTCCACTGTTGACGGCCTTGCCAAGTGGGATATAGCTTATGTACAGGGCAACGTACAGAAATCCGGCAGCCAGTACACCGCAGCCGTCACCCTTGACAACAAGATGGCTTTCGGTTACTTTACCACTGAGGCTCTCGACGCTGCTCCTACCGCCGACTATGCCACCTCCTTCACCTTCAACGTGAAGGACGGCTCCATCACTCCTGTCAAGAGCGAAGCAGGCCTTTCCCTTCCCAAGGCCAAGTTCTACATGCCCCTCATCCCGGGCCAGACCCAGATTTCCTGCGGCCGTTCCTTTACGACTTCCGGCAGCGATATCATGGTATCCGAGACCAAGCAGGAGCTTGCTTTCAATGCGGTTAAAGGTTATTACTATCGTCTGAGCAAGTATGCCGATACGCCTTACGGCCCCGTTCCTTTCAAGAAGTTTGACGCCCGCAAGTATAACGTTGTAGGTGGTTCTGCCTTTGCCGTGTCTGCATCCAAGGATGTCCACTTCACCGAGGGCAACCTCCAGTGGATCGGTACTGCCGCAGGCTCGAAGCACTGGCAGATTGCTCCTTCACAGTTCGACGTGGTGAAGACCTCCGGCAGCTGGGTCCTCCAGAACCAGTGGCTGCCTCTCGACCAGGACATCGACCTGTTTGGCTGGGGCGCCATAAATGACGAGTCCGGCTTCATGGGTATTGCCAACAACGACAACTACGCCTGGGGACTTACCGCTGCGAATAAGAAACTCAGCGAGGCTACTCCTTCCCGCGACTGGGCTGACATCTTCAACAATGCAGGCGACGACGCTTCGAAGAAGCTCTATGCCGATGTCCTCAAGGGTACTGAGTACACCAAACCAGCAGGAACTACGAAATACGCAGTCCTTACTAATGCTGAATGGGTCTATCTCTTCCAGAACCAGTGGTTTGCTCCCGTCACCGTCACCGATGTCACCTGGGGCAACGGCAACAACGCCACCGGTATCGTCGTAGCGCCCAAGGGAACCAACCTTCCCGCTGCGATCGAGACCAAGTTCAAACTTGCTGCAGGTCAGACTGCCAACAACTTTGCTGACGGTTCAGCTGCACAGGCTGACTACTTCCAGTTTGCTAAGAACAGTATCTCCAGTTCTGTTATTTCAGAGAACGGTCTTCTCTTCCTTCCTGCTGCTGGCCTCCGCAGTGGTGCCGGTCTGAGCGGTTTCGGGACGGAGGGCTGCTATTGGTCTTCGGTTTCAGCCAGTGCCACGAATGCGTACCGCGTGAACTTCTGCGGTGGGTATTTCAATGCCCAGTTCAGCAGCAGCCGTTACCTCGGTTTCTCCGTCCGTCTGGCTGTTGCTTCAGAATAGACCCTTGTTCCCAATCAAGGGATAATTTATCGGCGGGAGGGGCCAGCGGACGTAAGGACGCACACCCCTCCCTGCGGATAAATTATAACAAAACCGGCGAAGCCGGAAAAATTTTTTTGAAAAAACGCAAAATCGCAAATCAGTGGCAGAAATCACAAAAATTCTTGAAAAGGAGAACTCCCGGGCTATTCCCGAGTCACTTGGAGAGATATATCTGTGGCAGGGCGGCAAGTTCTTGAGGGCTTATGCATGGAGTGCCTTCCTCTGTACCCGCTATGTCAACAGCGCTTTCAAGGTGACGAAGAGTTTCATCAAGAAAATCAATGCTGAAATCGTTTTCATCGGTTTCCCTGAAGAGAGCCTCGAGAAGTTCACCCCGCAGGATGCTACGGTAAGCGAATTTGACGGAACGAACAAGATAATAACACTTCCTCCCGGTCTTGTGAAACCGGATACCGGAAGCACTCTTGAACAGGATTATCAGAATTGGTATCAGACAGTCAAAAGTGCAGAGCCCTCCAAGGAAACGGATAAAGGAAGCAAGGACTCCACCAGCCGCGCCCGGCCCCAGCAGACGCTGACGGGCATCATGAAAGAACTTATGGAGTATCCGCTGCTCAAGTCCTCGCCGCTTGCCACTATGGAGTTCGTCGCAGACATACAACAGAGACTGTCCCTACTCTTGTAAGCAAGACTCATGAACAAGGGTCGATTCATAGGCCGTCTGTCGGCGCGTCCGCGCGGTGCGCGACCGAAAAATGTCGTGGGATGCTATGGCTTTCATATGTTTGGATTCTTTGGCACCCCCTTGAAGGTGACGGCTTACCCACAGCGCATTGTAGCCCATGCTTTTCCTGCTGCTGGCAACCGCAATGGTGCCGGTCTCAACAATTTCGGGACGGAAGGCTACTATTGGTCTTCGGTTTCAGCCAGTGCCACGAATGCGTACAACGTGAACTTCAACGGTGGGAATTTCAATGCCCAGAACAGCAACAACCGTTACAACGGTTTCTCCGTCCGTCTGGCTGTTGCTTCAGCCTCGCCTCTTGTTCTGGTGAGCCTTCCCTTTGAGGGAGTGCCCGCAGGTATTCCTGCTGCCGGTTGGCGCAATGGTGCCGGTCTGAGCGGTTTCGGGACGGAAGGCAACTATTGGTCTTCGGTTTCATCCAGTGCCACGAATGCGTACAACGTGAACTTCAACGGTGGGAATTTCAATGCCCAGAACAGCAACAACCGTTACAACGGCAGGTCCGTCCGTCTGGCTGTTGCTTCAGCCTCGCCCTCTGATTCATGTATAAACTTACCCGGGAACAGCTGCGCAGGGACCTTGACCAGGCCTTCCTCGATGCCTGCAAGGATAAGAACGACAAGCCCTATGTCAAGGACTGGCGCGAAAATATCGAGGAGAACCAGCAGGCGCTCTGCGACGAATTGTGGTTTCATTGCTATAAGACGTCGCTTGCCGTGTGCCTGCCGGTTTCCTATCCGAAACCCCGGGAAGTATTCGCCTTCAACTTCAGAGATTGTATCGTACACCACCTGTACTACAATTATGTACTCGAATTGCTTTGCCGCACTTTCATACAGGATGCCTACAGCTGCATCCCGGGACGCGGCACGGCATACGGAATCCATCGTCTGGAGAAATTCATCCGTTCGGAGAGCCTCGGGTACTCTGTCCCCTGCTTTGCGCTCCGCATTGACGTGGTGGGATTCTTTACAAATATCAGGCGGTCCCGCCTTTATGAGCAGACCTACGGAACGATCCATAAGATGGCGGACCACAGGATTCTCTCGCGGGTACCTACCCGGTGGTGTGACAGGATTGACATTGAGTTCCTTGATTACCTCGGTGCGGAGATTATCCTCCGCAATCCGATGGAGAACTGCCAGATTATCGGCTCGGAAAAAGAGTGGGCTCTTGTCCCTCCGAGGAAGTGCCTGCGCAATGCCCCTCCTGACTGCGGGCTTCCCATCGGAGGACTCCCTTCGCAGATGCTGCAGAATGTGTATATGAATCCTTTTGACCAGTGGATGTGCCGCGTCAAGAAATTTAAGCATGGACGCTATGTGGATGATTCCTTCCAGCTGAGCAGGAGTCGTGACTCGCTGGACGCACTTGTCCCGGAGATAGCCGCTTTCCTGAAGGACGAGTTGATGCTCGACCTGCATTACGGGAAGACAAAGATATTTGATGTTTACAAGGGAGTGCCTTTCCTTGGAGCTTTCATCCTGCCGGGCAGGACTTACGTGGACAACGAGTCGCTCGGCAGGATGAAGACGAAGATTGACTATCTGGAGGAGAATGCCCGGAACCTGAATCCTGACTATCTTGACTCTGCGCTGAATTCATATCTCGGGGTGCTGAGCAATTACAGCAGTTACGACCTCAGCTGCTCGCTGATGAAGGAGGAACATGATTTCTCGCAGTATGGCATTTTTTCGATGGACATGCGACGTTTCCGCTCCACTGGGGAAGTTATCGTCAATTAAGTACTTTTTTACTCAGGGCTATGGACTTGGAACGCATACGGTCTTTTGAGATAGGAAACCAGTCGGAGGTCTTCTTCTGGCAGGAAGGAGAGCAGCGGCTGGCATTCGACCGGTCTGCATGGTTCTTCGTTTCTATGTTTCCGGATATTGTTTGCGCCGTGCAACAGACCTTGTTCCGGGGGCAGCGTACAGTGTTCATCTTGATTGGGAAGGACTTGCTCGAGGAATTGGTTTCAGACGTTCAGGGGGTGCTGCGTTTCGATGACAGGATAACTTTTCCGTCCCGCACGCAGTTCGATGTCATCGCTTACTACAAATGGAAGGATCCTTCCCGGCCGGGGGCACCCCGGGCAGGTGCGGAATCCATGAAGGACAGGTTGTGGAATGAGGTGAAGAATTATAATATGGACTCACCGGGAGCAGAGGACAGGGATGGTTTTATAAGGCGCATAAAAGCTATGGTAGAAGTTAAGTAGAAGAAAATGAAAGATGAAGCAGGAGGCTGCATGCGGCGGTTTCTCCATGATGATTCAACTGAAGTGGTTATTTTAAATTTTGACAAGTTTTCATAATGGTTAGTTATTTAGGTTTTAGTACTCATCCTCATGCCTGCCTCCGCAGGCTCCTGCTTCTTTATATTTTTTCAGCCCTCTTCTTCTCTTCATGCGAGTTGCGCCCGCTCATGGATCCGGAGGAATATGAACAGATGCAAAAGGAGAAGCAGGAAGGTGCAGAAAGAACGGATGGAGAAGACGATGGAGATGAAGAAAGCGGACAGGAATACGATGAGGAAACTGGTGGATGGAATCAGGGACCGGATTACGATGATGTCCAGTTATAAACGGAAAGAAGACAACATGTTCGGTAAAGGCTTAAAAGAAAAATACATACTCGTTCCGGTATGCAGGCCTACGTTTGCCATCAGTTCGCGGGGAAAGTTCTACCGCGTAGACAATTTCGTCATCCTTTTCCGCGCAGGAAAACCGTCAAAGGAATTATTTGTAACGGATGACGGCCTGTGCGAGACGCGGAATGAGCATGTACGTATTTTCTCTTCTCCGCTATCACGCGAATGGGGGACCTATACCGCAGAATACTTCGACCAGTGTTGCAGACGGTTCGGCGTCGAAGTCCATGATCGTGACCTTGGACCAAATAACCGTGGATGATAACCATATGCGGCAAGCTACAAAAGATGAATTGAAACGGGAGTACCTGGTATTCCGGCACACCGCACGTTACGGACAGCATCCCGAGACGGAGGCCCGATACCGGGAAGCCGTCATTGCTTGTAAAAGCTTTGAGAACCTTACTCTTACTATTCAGGAGATAGCGCGGATGTATGATCTGAAACCGGAATGTCTTCGCAATCAGCTTAAACGACATTTCCCGAACGTGATTCAGGAGAGGGAGAAACTGCGCGATATGATGGGCTATGCCATACCTGGGAACAAGGGCCTGAAAAATAATACTATAAAACAATATGCGGAGGCCATCGAGATGCTCAGGGATGCATCCCTTACGGTGAAGGAGGTCGCAAGCAGGTGCGGGGTTTCGTATCAAGGGCTCCAGCAACATCTGATTTTTTATCATAAGGATATTGCTGAAAAGAGGATGCTCTCGCGGACGGATTCTTTGTTGAGACCTGTGGTGGCCGGAACGATTACCGGCAGCGGCGGAATACATCAGCCAAGGCCGGGAGTGGTTGCATTATATGCCCCGGCCTTGGAACTTTACAGAACTACCCAGATGAGCGTCCCGGAGATTGCAAAACGCTGCGGGGTCGCACCTCATAATTTCGAGTCATACATCAGGAAATGGCACAAGGATGATATGGAAGAACGCAGACTGCAACGAGAAGAACGTATACGCAGGAAAAAGGAACAGGAGGAAACCCGTTCCAAGTGCACTCTTTCCCAAAAAGCGCGTATGAAATACGGTCGCGCCGTTGAATATCTGAGCGCCGGGATGACTCTCACGCAGACTGCTTCGGAACTTGGTGTTGATGTGACTAACTTGTCCGGCTGGCTCAGACGCAATCAGCCGGAAGTGCTCGAGATATGCAAGGTCGGCATGATGCGTCTTCCTTCAGGAAAATTGGTATCAAGGAAAACATGGGAGAAGTATGAGCCAGTGGCGCAATATGTCTGCACCCATCCATCCAAGCCGACAGTTTTCGTTGCGGAGAAGTTCGCCGTTCCGACATCATCGCTGGTGAAGCATTTGTCGGTTTATTATCCCGATGTGTGGGAGCGGCATTGCCGCTGTTGTGCGGAAAAGGCCGCGCGGGAGCGGGAGAAATTGAAGAAGGAGGGCACGGATGGGGCTGCACCAAGAACGGATAAGGAGAAAATGGTCCGGGAGAAGTATGCCGCTGCAATAGAACTGTATTCTTCCGGAAAGAAATCAGTGGCTCAGGTGGCGGAGGAATCCGGACTGGGAAAGGCTGCTCTGGGGAGTTATTTGCGGGCGCATCATCCTGACCTGATTGAAAACAGGTGCAAGGTTCATGCGGTGATGGTGGCGGAAGCGAAACGAAACCGGAAACTGGCTGCCGCGTGTGAAAAGAAGGAACAGGAACTGCGGAAGGCTGAGAGACGCTATGGGGTGATTCCAAAATATGAGCCTGCTGTTGATGAGTACCGGGAGGGGCAGATTGGACTGAAGCCGCTTGCAAGTAAGTACGGGTTTACGCATCCTGCTCTTCGCAATTACATAGGGACGCGCTATCCGGAACTGATACAGGCAAGAAAAGCGGTGGTGGAGGAAGCTCTTCGCCGGAAATATGCTGATGCGGCGAAGGAGATTCTTTCCAGCCGGGATTCCATTGCGGCCATTGCCGTTCGGCACGGCTTGTCCAGGAATGGTTTCAGGAACTATATCATGCAGCATGGACCCCATCTGATGGAAATCCACAAGGCTGTCACATCATCTCATAAACATTAAACATCTTTCGTTATGTCATGCTTTCCCGAGTCCATGCGTGAACGAGCCTGCGCCCTGTATAAGGAAGGGCGCGGGTACAAGTCCATCGCCCGGGAGATGGGTTTGACGCGGGATCAGGTGAGGTATTGGGTTCAGTCGGAAAAGCAGGGACCTAAGGAAGTAGTCGGCAAAAGGCAGACTGATGCAGAAACGGAAAATCATTCAGAAGCATTGACGGTTTTAAGGGATGCGCTTAAACACAGATACCGTAAGATTTTTGTCCGGGAAAAAGAAGATTCGTTATTCCCACAAGAGACTGAATTCGAGAAAAAACTGAGGAAGAAGAAAGAGAAACTTGAGAAGAAGGAGGAGTATTACAGGAAAGCTCGGGAGATATATGAAAACGGTACGGAATCCATGTTGGCAGTATCTGACCGGCTGGGACTGAAGTATTCGGCCTTCAGGGATTTCTTGCAAACCTACCATCCTGAGTCGCGCCTTCTGCATATCTATAACCGGCATAGGAAAATGGTCATCGAGGAGATTGCCGTCCAGACGGAGAGGATTCAGGCATCAGGGGACTTTGTCTTGCGGCGGATGTCGGAAGAACTTGAAAGGGAAATCACTAAAATCAAAATAAGAAATGGATTTGGAAAAATTGAAAGAATTGAACGACCGGACCTTGGATCTGACGATAGATAGGGGCGGGAGGCCATCCAGTGAGGAAAAGTATTCGGAAGCGCTGAAGGTCATTATCAGCATGAAGTATCTGCCTATGACCTTGTCTGAGGTGGCGAGGATGTGCAAAGTGTCGCCGGAGGGCTTCAGAAGATATGTCCGGCTTTATTATCCGGATATTCTCGAAGTACGGAATGCTTACAGGGAAGCTCTCGATCTGAAATGATACAGTAAACCAGACAGGTGATGAGAAGATGACCGAGAACAGGTTAGTCGCATACGTCACAAATTCAAACGGGCTCATTGTCCCTTCAACGGAGATATTGGAGGCTGTACAATGTCTCAAGGAGGGAGGTTCTGTGAGTGTACTCCCTGTATGTAATGACATGGCTCCTTGCGTACGGGGTGGCGTCATGAGTCTGAAGTTGACACCGTTCAACAAGTTCTCATTGGGCATGATTGTTCTGGCGGAGTCAAATTGCGGTCTTGTGCTGCATCGAATCATGGATATAGATGGAGAAAGCATTATGCTGATGGCCGATGCAAGTACATTCGCTCAGGAGTATTGCAAAGCGGAAGATATAATTGGCGTGGGAGTTGAAATGCAGAATATTCTGACCGGTAGGACTAAACGCATTTCTACGGCTTTCCTTTGGAGAAAGCTCCTGCCGTTCAGACAATATCTTCTTCGGTTATATGATTTGTTTCACCCCGATCAGCCCGTCCCGTATTTATGATATTATAGATAGTACGGGCATCTTGGATGGGCCGTTGCATGAACTACATCACCATTCTTCCCTTAAAAGCGGAGGAGTGGATTTTTTATTATTAACACTCAAACTATTATGAATGAATTGCTCAGATGCCGCTTTATGAAAGCGGTACAGGCCTCGGATTCGGAGGCCGTATTACCGGGTGAGGAGATGCAGACAAGGTATGAAGAGTTCCTTTCTTCGGCGAAATCTTTTCTGTGTGGTCGAAGCTATGCTGAAGTGGATGACGAGTTTGACAACCTTATTGTTCTTTTCGATAAGTTGTTATGCGTCAAAAAAGGGGGCTTGTCGTAAGCTACATCAAGTTGGCACGTCATAAAATTGTGTTGTACCGAAAGCACAATGAGCGGCGTCTCGATTACCCTGATATTTTCTTTTCCGGAACACCGGTTGTTGAATCTCCTCTGCATTGGTCAGGGGATGCTGTTCATCTGAAAGAACTGCTGACGGCTCTCGACCTCACTGGTATGGTGACTGATGACAGGCGTGAGAAAATTCCGTTCACGAAGCTTGTAAGTACTTTTTCACAGGTTTTCCATATCGAATTAGGTGATTCCCGTGAGGTGAAGCGTATTATCCTGAACCGTAAACTGCACCCTGATTCATTTCTGGATGCTCTTTCCCTCCGTCTTCGGGAAAGCCCTATTGAATAGATAATCAATACGATTACGGGCAAGCCGTCAGACTTTCATTATACACGTGTATGCCCACGTGTATAATTTTTTGTTTTTACTCTTGCCAAATTTGCCTCGAAAAAAGAAAGAGACAGGTATGCGATTATCAACACTCATCGATGAAATTCAATCTGGGATCTCCGAACTACAGTTCAAACTCGACCTTATCAAGCAAATGGATAATACTTTTAATATCCGGGAGATAGATATGCTAATGACGCGTCAGGAAGCCGCATCCTATATATTTTATGAAAACACAAACTTTCAAAACCATGGATAGACAAATCCCGAGCAAAGGAAAGGTTATTATCCACAACCTCAATGAGGTTCTCACCCAGATAAAAGATCTGGAACCACTCTGCGCAGACTATTTGCATTCCTTGCAGCGCTGCGAGAAAAGTCTCATCCAAATAGCAGTCGACATCGCGTGCGTATGCACCGGGGACGACGGAGACTGGGACAGCGTCGCAGCACTGTTGAAAGAAGGCGGAATACCTCTGCCAGAGGAACTGGATGAGGAGGATATCTGATAGCTATTGAGTAACTGTCCGGGCCCGGACTTTTTTTATAACGCAAAAAAGAAGCGGAGACCTTCACAGGCGTCCGCTCCGGGTAGTTTAATGTTTAATACCAATGCTTTATGAAAAAAATCTTTAGAGGTTTAGGTTGGTTTATATCGTTATTTCGAATGTCACAGGACCGTCCCATTCCTTGACGATAATGGAAAAGGTACGGGCCGGAAGGTCGGCCAGAATGGTGATGTCGCCAAGACTCTCCGCCTTCCAGTCGAATCCGGCTTTGGCAATGAGGTAGCCAAGGTCGATGGTGTCAACTGTCTCGCCTTCGTGCGAAAGCGTCACTTTCAGCGATTCATCCTTCTGCCGGGGTGCTCGGAAAGTATATCCTCGTCCATCAACCACCGGCTCCGGGATGCAGCTGAACGCGCCATCAACCGGCTCCAGCGTATGGGCATCCACGCCATTCACCGTCCCGATGACCAGAAGGTCATAATTGGTCCGGCCATCCTCTTCATCCTTGAAGACCAGTTCAATGGTTGCGAAGTTCTTGTTCAGCTTCACTGTATGGCCGGCAAATTCAGCGTCGGTATTGACCCATACCCTCTGGGCAAAGAGGCTGTCCATCTGGAAGCCCTCGGCCACCGCTAAAGTGCCGTGGTGCGCCACGATGTCCACGATGCCGCGAGGAACCGTCTTTTCTACAAACCCACCCTCGTGGTCCTTGAACAGGTTCGTCTGGCCGAACCAGCCGCTGATGGAGATGGACTTCTCGGCCTCTACTGTCAGCCAGCAGGGGCAGTCGCTACGGTCTTCTTTGACCGAGCAGGATGCCAGGACTCCCAGCCCCAGCAATCCAATCAGTATCCACCGTCTCATAACACCAGATTCTCGATTTCGGCCGTGTTGCCATGCACGTTCCACTGTTCAACATCATCGGCTGTAGCAACCTTGGTAACCTGTCCGCCACGTACCCAGATGTTGGCATATTCACTGGGCTCACCCTTGAGGGTGATGTTGTGAATCTTATAGCACATGTTCGGGTTCAGGCCGGTTATCATCTTGGAGTAGAAGTAGAGCGTACCGTTGATTTTCACGGCCAACACCAGCCGGAGCTCATTGTTCTGCTGGTCCGCGTTGTAAGCGGGCTCGTTGAACCAGACGTTGAACTTGGTGGGAAGGGTGTAGAAGGCCCTGTTCACATTCAACGGGCCCAGATATCCATCGATATCGCTGCACAGTTTACCGGCGTTCTGCGGTAGGTAGGCGTTGGTATCCCAAGTCTGCTGGGACAGTTCTTTCAATGCGTCCGGACAATCCAGATTGATTGTATTCTTGGGCTGCAGATAGTTGTAGTTGTAAATGTACCGATAACTCTGGTTCAGTTTGCCGCGTCCGCCATAGGTGCCCTGGTTGAATGTCCCCGTTCCCATATCGGCGTATGTCATGTTGTAGGTGCTCCACTGCTCCTGTTCCAGAAAACAATTGGCCATATAGTAGTGGTACGAGGGGTTACCGAAAGCACTGCCAGATGAGCTTGTGGGCCCGAAAATATCTTTGGCCTCCCCATAGAAGTTCCGAGGCGCCGTCTGGCAAATCCGGACGATATTCCAGGCATTCACAAAGGCGATATGCTGGACATACACGTTCCGGAACAGGTCAGGGTCGCCCCAGAACTCGGCGCTGATGGTCCCTATCTGGAACTTGGACATATAACGCATCAGGTTGACGCTCACCGTGGTTGCAGAGCCGAACAGCACAAAGGCGGTCGCTCCCATCAGTGGATAGTTCACGCGGGCATTGCCGGCACTCCAAGGAATAAACCCTTCCGGATACCGTGCCAAATCCACGTTGTCCAGGAAACTGATGTACCGGGCGCTGTCCGGGTCCAGGTTGGCCATAATGAGGTAATGCCGCTGCTCGCCGTTTTCACCCTTTTCCTTGAAGCTTACCTGCGTCAGGTCCAGCGGCCCGCCGCCGTATTCTCCGATGACATAATGGTCGTAAATCCTGCCATCCTGGTCGTAGGCAAAGATGTCGATGCGGTCCACAAGGCCGTCTTCAACATCGGCCGAATAGGCCTTGGTGGAAGGCTCGTCATAGCCCATGACGCTGAAGTCGAAGACGGCCACTTCCTGGCCGGAGCTTTCGGCTGCGAAGGCGGTCGGAATCGGCTCCGGGTCGCATCCTGCCAGTGCTGCCAGCAGCACTCCCGCCCATACTGTCATTCTGAGCGGAGCGAAGAATCTCTTTATTCTCAGTCTCATAGGCCTAATAGATTTCAGTTCCGGGGTAATCCTTGTACCCCATATCGATGTTGCTTACTTCCAACTCATCCCAGCCGGTAATCGTCACAGGTGACACATCGGCCCCATATTTCCTGACATAGAAGTTGGAATAGTCGCTGCCGATGCCCCTGAGCGAGATGTTCCGCACCTTGTAGATGGAATTCGGCTGGAGATTCATTGCCCTGTAGGGATAGAAGTAGGTCTTGCCGTCAATCTCTACCTCGATGACCAGTTTGGTGGTATCGTCCTGCCCGTTGAAACTCGTACACATGTAAGTGCTATAGCTGTTGCGGTAATTGGGATACACATAGAAGGAACGGCCTACATTCAGCACATGGGATTGGCTCGGATTCGTGGAAGAACAGATTCGGCCCGTCTCCCCGGTGAAGGTATGGACAGTGGCTGTCTGGATGTCTGCGGGAGCGTCGATATTGAGCACGCCTTTCTCCAGCTCGAAATTGTTGTTGTAGATGTAGGGAAAATCTGCCGCCAGCGCACCTGTGGCACCATATCCGGAGAGGTTGTAAGTCTCCTGCAGGCTCACCCAGCCGTGGTGGTTCTCGTTCGCCTGATAATAGCGGTACCCGCTCTCATACTCGAGATTTCCGAACTCCTGCTCAGGGAAGTAAGTGGACCGGCTGCCCCAAAGCGGAGACGGACTCTCCACCTGATTGTAGCTGGGGAAACTGAAAAGCGGCCGAAGCGCATTCGGCACATTGATCCAGGCAATCCGCTTCACGATGACATCGGAGTTCATCAGGCCCGCATCGTCAAAGTTTGCCGTAATCTTCTCAATGTCAAAGCGGCAGATATATCGGTAAAGCTTGATTTCGATGACCTTGTCACCCGGGCTGGAACTGTAGTAGGAGGCAGGTCCCAGATAGGCCGTTCCCACGCCTCCCATGATATGACGGTGGGGACGGTAGTTGCCCTCTTCCAGTGTGATAAGTCCGCCGTAATAGGTCTGCACCCGGGTGCGGCTGAGCGAGGCGAAGTAATCGGCCGTCGCCGCATCCAGATTGGCCAGAATGAAGAAGTAGATGTTGGTTCCGCCAACGTCATAATACTTGACATCCACCGCCGAGAGGTCCACTCCGGCCGGGTCGGAATACACGTGATGGCCGATGGAGACAGTGTCTTTGCTGTTATAGACGAAGATGTCCAGCCGGTCGATGAAATCGTCATCGGCAGAACCGATGGCATCGGCCTTGGTCTTCAGGGTCTGCATAGGCTCCGTTTCCAGACGGATTGATACGCCGTATTGGCCATCCTTGCCGGGCATGTCCGGCTCCCATTCTTTGTTGCAGGCCGCCAGCAGTCCCGCTGACAGCACTGCGGCTATATATAGAAACTTTCTCATATTCAGTCGATTTTAATTCTGTTGGTTTCCAACGGGCTGTCCGGTAACGGGGTCCACGCCAAGGTCAAGGTTGCTTACTTCCAGTTGGTCCCATTCCCTGACGGAAATGGTGAAGGTGGCGTAATACTTCTGCTCGATGAAATTGGAGTACTCGGAGCCGTCGCCCTTGATGGTAATCTTGTCCACCTGATACACGGTGTTGGGCTGCGGGTAGGTAATGCAGACCGGATAGAACCGGCTCTTCCCGTCAATCACCAACTCGACCACCAACTTAGGATACTGCACCTGCTTGTTGTATGCGCTCACTGCGCTATAAACACTGAAACAGCCGCGTCCCATAAAACCGTACAGGCTCTTTCCCACAGCCATTGTCTGAGCCGATGTGTTGCCTGCGTAAGCCAGATGACCTTCTCCAGCGGCGATATTGTAGGTCTGACAAGTGGCCTCCAGATACTTTCCTGTGGCATCTATGTTTAAGACGCCCTTTTCTTTCATGTAATTGTCGTTGATGGTTCTGGGATAGTCCTGATTGAGTTTTCCGGGACCGCCCGGATTCCAAGTCCCGCCCTGGGACCATCCAATTGGGGCGTTGGTATAGAAACTGAATCCGTCATCGATACCGCCAAAGGCTCCGGTGGATGTGCCGGCATACCCGCTTCCGCCAAAGAACAGATACCAGGAGTAAAAGTGGCCGATACTGTCGGACTTGGTGGGATTGAAGTGATTGCCGATGTTGGTGATGGCTATGTTTTTCACATAGACATCTTTGCCTCTGAGACTTTCATCCTCGGGGTCATATACGATACTGCCGATGTCGATGCGCCACATCAGGCGGCGAAGTTCCAGCTCCACGGTGGTGTCTCCCGTGAAGTAGGTATCCCGCGCACCCACCATCGGAATCCGGTCGAAGTCAAAGTTATTCGCCGTCCATACGATGGGACAAGGCATGTTGTACTCGTCGGCAAACTGGCTGAGCGTCTTTCCGGAAAGGAACTCCGCCGTATCTTCGTCCAGATTGGCCATGGCGATGATGCCCACACGCTCTCCGACTTTTTCCTTGATCTTGAACTCGGTGGTACCGCTGGGGTCCGGCGTTATACTTACGTGATAGTCATCCTCGATGGCTGTCCTGTGAAAAATGTAAAGGTCCAGTCGCTGGACGCCGTCCGTGAGCGGGACATAGGCCGTATTGCGGGCCTTGGTCTGGGCCCCGGAAGCGCGAATCAGCAGCGTCACTGTATGCTCTTCGTCTCCTGTGGGGTTGTGCTGCGCTGGTAGTTCCTTGCTGCAGGAGACAGGCAGCATCAGGGCCAGGGGCAGCAGAAGTGTCAGTATTTTTCGCATAGTAAAAATGGATTTGAAAATGGGGCCGGATTGTCATCCTGAGCTTTGCCGAAGGACCTCCGGCCCCGGAATTATGAACAAGTATCAAAACACGTCATCGCGACGTTTAGATATTCACTCCGCTGGTTACAGGAACAACGGTCCAGTTGGCCACGGAGATGTCAAAGGTTCCGTCGTTGACGGTGATGGGGATATCAGGATCCGTTGAGCCCTTCCTGGTAATGGTGAGATTCTCTATCTCGTAGGACTTGTTGCTGTTGATGTACTGCAGGTTGATGGGATAGTAGTAAGTGGTCCCGCCCAACTCTACTTCTGCAACGATACGGGTAAAGCGGGGACTCCAGGTCGTGGACTGAGTATCCGGCTGCTGGAGATTGGGATAGCAGTAGTGGATGCTGGGAATCTCGTAAGCACCGTTTTTGAGGTTGTGACCGGGACTCAGGACAGTGTTCAAATGCTCGGTCAGTCCGGAGACTTCCTCATACTGGCGTTTTGCATGCCAGATGGTGGGGGTACTGTCGCCGTAGATTTTCGCGTCACCTACGACATTGATGAGATAGATACGTTTCAAGATGCAATCCATGGCAGCTTCTGCCGGATTGGTAAAGGCAGCGGTCACCTTCTTCAGGATGACGCGGGTAGCGATGCGGCTCACGGAGATGGGAACATCGGTCGCGTTGGAGTTATACTGGCCCACCATCACGAAGCCGTCGGTGTTGTCCGAGAGCAGGGTCTGCGTGTTCTTGAGGTCATTCAGAGTCAGAATCTGGGTGAGGTCAGGTGCGTTCACGACTGCCCAGTACTTCTTCTGTCCGGCCTTGACACGCATGACACCTTCGTTCGTACCAGTCACTTTCACATAGGCATCCAGCTTTTCGTCATCGGAATTGAAAGCAAAAAACTGTACACTTTTGATTTCGCTGAGCTCCGCGTCGATGTCTTGATTGGCTGACTTGGTGGGAGCATCCCCCTTAATGGAGAGCCTTACTTCTACACGCCCGTCCTCATCGGGAATGGGTGCTGGTGTCTGGGTGGATGAAAAGTCCTTGTTGCACGCTACGGTGCAGAGGGTTGCGGCCACAGCCGCGAAGAATGCAATTTTTCGCATAACTTTTTGTGTGTTAAAGGTTTGAAATTAGGATTGTATTTGGTTTTAGAACCTATTCGCGGTTCAGATTGTATCGCTTGATAAGCGCCGCTATCTCAGGATCCAGATTGCCTCGGTGCCAGTAGGACGGCGTGAGCATACAGGCTTTCAGGTAATGCTCCACGGCATCCCGGTCTCGGCCCTGGCGGCTGTATATCACGGCCAGCATGTAATGGACCTGGTCCGTTTCCGGCAGCGTCTCCAGAATGGCCAGCGCCGATGCATTGTAGTCCATGGCGCAGAAGGCTACGGCGGCATTGTAATCCTTATAGGGCCGCAGAATCTGGATGGCCGTCTCGTAGTCGCGGTCCCGGATGGCCTGCACACCGGCCATGTATTCCTCATCCAGCACGGTGGTCTGGATGGTATCCTTCACCATTCCTTTCCGGTGGAGATGGAAGTCAAACTTCACGGTACGGAGCCTCGGATAGAGGACTTCCCGCAAGTGCGGGTAGAAATCCTGCCAGGATAGGGACTGTTCCCGCAGGTCCAGGTCCTCAATCTCCCGGATATCCCGGTATATCTGTTTCTCATTGTCGGTCAGGACTTCGCTTTGCTCGACCAATACGTCCAGCATCCTCCAGTTTTCCGGGTTGCTGCGGGAGATGAACTTGATGTCCGTCTGGGTTTCACGCGGGTCCTCGGCGCCATCGAAGTAGATGTGCTCCAGCATTTCTTCCCGCAGAGAGTCCCGGTAGGCTTCAATGAACTGGCTGAAATACCGACTCACGGATTCACTCCTTCTTTGGGAGAGTTTGGTGTTATGTGCAACCGACCCTTCCGGGGAACAGGAGGCCGTCACCACGATGCTATCCAAGTCGAAATCCTTGTTCTCAATGAGACTGCCAAGGTTCTGCTTGATGCGTCCCATCTCGAAGCGGTTGTTGCTGAGGTCTTCGATGATGATGTCCGAACCCTGCTCAAAGTCGATATAGCAGGCGGTATTAGCTTCCACCCGGCGGCTGATGATCTGCTTTTTGTATCTGGGAGTGCCGTCCACAAAGGCCGACAGGCTGCTGATATAGTAAGTCAGGGGCTCCGTTTCGGGGATTTCATACAGGCGCTTGTCCTGCTCAAAGATGTCTCCGGACAGCACAACGTCCACCTTTCGAAGCTTCGGGCGGGTAGTGATGGTCTGCACGTAGTCGTAGATGAAATCACCGTTCGCAACCGTAATCACGGTATCCAGCCTCAGGCCCTCATGAACGATCGGAGCTTTGACGTACTTCCGGTACATCTTTTCTCTCTGCTCCCACCGACGGGCATTGAGGCGCTTGGATATCGTGTTGGTATAGTGCTCGATGGCATCACGGCCGGTTACGCCGAACTCGGAAGCGAAACTGCCTGCAACCTTGGTGTCCAAGATGGTATTGAAATGTTCATCAGCCACCTCGGTGGAATCAGCTTTGAAGGCATATAGTTCGGGTATATTACGCTGGATGAATAGCTCCAGAAGCCGCATGTTGATGAACCTGGTTGTATCGGTAATAATAGATGCCAGGTATTTCTCGTACTGCTGGTATCCTTTCAATTGGGCCTTGCGGTACTTGGCCCCGGTGATGACAACCTGGTCCAGATGGAGGGTATCTTCCAGAATATGCATCCTAGGATAGAAGCGCAGTTGCCACTGCTCGTCCTGCATCTCCTTGGGCACGCGAATCTGGAACTCGATGTCCACCTTGCCGTGCCGCTCGGCCACATTCCTGAACCGGGCTTCGACTACGGCGGCATTGATGACATCCGTCGCTACCATCTCACCGTTTTCGTCTTTGATGGCCTTCATGATAATCATCTCCCGACCGTCATCATCGTGAACGACGAGTGTGTCCGGGCGGGCAATGTCATAAACCGGCGTGCCCTTTGTCATGCTGAGCGAAGTCGAAGCATCTTCCACCAGCCCGATGCTGGCTTGCAGCCTCTCCGTCTGAATCTGCTGGAGTTTGCTGGGGCCCGCGCAGCTCTGCGCGCAGAGAAGCACGATGACCATAATAAGGAGGATGGGACATATTACCATCGCAAAAGCGGCGCAGGCCGACACCATGAACAGTTTCCTGTCATGTTCGCTCATATTCTCCCAATCATCCGGGCGCTGGCAATACTCTTTGTACCAGGCACTTATTTTCTTGAACAGTTTTTTCATTATCGTTCCATTTCTAAGGATTTTCCCGTCGAGAGGTCCACAAGCATCTCGTCATTTCGCCTCGGGTTGGAAAGGTCGTTCGACGCATCCACAAGTTTCTTGAACTCGGCCTCTATCTCGGTGACAGATTCCAGTCCACATAGACGCGGGTCGCGGAACATTTTCTCGTGCCCATTGATGTCAAACATTCCGTACTCCGGATGGAACCTGTTTCCATATTCACAAGCCTTGTAGGCAAAGTGAGGGACACCTTGAAGCCTGCCGATAAACCGCAGTTGCTGCACCACGTCAAAGTTCCGGAGCGGCGTGTTGATTCGCTTATCATTCTCATCGACCACGGAAACAGAGCCGTCCTCATAGCGGATGAAGTAGATTCCCTGGCAGGGATAATCGACCTTGCTCACTTCCGGGTCGCGCAAATACTTCTCGATATTCATAACGGAATCACGATATTAGGCCCATCCTGCCAGCCTCCTTCATTGCTTGTCTGCCCGTCATGGCCGGCCTGACCGGCAATCTCATCCGGCTGTTCCACCTTGGCAACGCCATTCTGCTGCAGTGCGCCCTCCGTCCAGAAGTTGAACCACCTGGGCTCTTCCAGATTGGTGTCATCCAGCAGGGTGTCAACGATGATATAGGGGTCCGTCAGCGTGACGATGTAGTTCAGCTTCGCTTTGTGCGGAGTGAAGGGAGCCGGATTGTAGCTTGGCCCGGCGGACAGTCCATACAGATAATCCTGCTGTTCGCTGCAATCCATCAGTTCCGAATGGTCAAGCGTCCCTGACACATCCAGCGTTCCGCTGTACGTTGGCAGGGCGATGGATTCAACGTTGTTTGCGTCATTCCACGGCCAGCCATAAAGCTCACCGGCAATATATACCTGGGCCGAAAGCCCATCATAAGCATGCTCTTTCACAGAGAATCCAGCCATCCCATTCAGGGGACAGTATTCCGTCTCCAGCATCAGATGGCCGAAAACGTACACCAGGTACCGATACTCAAAGACATCACCGGTCCCGGTAGTTACGGTCAGATTCAGCCAAGTACGTCCCGGCCTTCCAGTCTTGAGCATCCAGCTCTCCGAGCCGGTCCGCTCCAGATGCAGGATTTTGCCCTCATCTGCCTTGACCGAATAAGTCGCCCTGGCTTCATCGCTGGACACATTCAGGATCAGATCCAGCGCATCATCGGTTACAAAAGCCGTGTCTTCGGCCAGAACTTTCTTGGCATTGATGTCGGTCCCGGGTGCAACGTTCATGGTGACGACCGGTCTCGTGGGCTTCACGCGACTGTCCACCAGTGTGAACTCTTCCGTTACCGTCCTCTCGACGGTCCAGTTATTCCCGGCTTGACCGGGAATCTCACCTTGTCCGGCCGCCACAGCCGTCACAATCAGTTTCCCTTCGCCATTAGCCGTAACCTTGAACTGGTTGGGCAGTTCTCCCGCCTTGATTACCACTATCTCCGGATTGGAGACCTGCAGGTCGAACCTGTCGCAGATGGCCGTCTTGGGATTGGGCACAATGGTGAAAAGGCGCTCCTCTCCGTACTCCCACTTCTGGGCATCGTTGCTGATCTGCAAGGCGATGCTTTTCAGCTCGCTGGTATCCGTCACCACCAGTTCCTTCGGATTGCACGAAGCCAGGGCTAGCGCCGCCGTGGCCACCGCCACAGCTATAAACATCTGTCTCATAATATTTTACTTGAATTCTACTTTGTCATCCTGAACGTGGTGAAGGATCTAGAAAATATACACCAGCGACAGTATCACTTCATTGGGCAGAATGAACCATTTCTGCCCCTCATCAACCACCTTCCCACAACTCGGACACGCATAGGTGGTGTATTTGGTCCAGCCACCCCAGAGGCCAAGGCCGAAGTCCAGGTTGATGTGCTCCTTCAGCATCAGGGAATACCCGCCGGATATGGCAGCGCCAAAGGCATCACCTTCCTCGGATGTCTTGGTGATAATGCCGCCGTGATTGTATTCCTGATACTGGGCCTTTCCTCCGACCCACCATCCGGAATACACATTCCACGGCCACCAGCGGGCGCCGATGGCGTATGCCTGTTTGCGGTCCTGCTTCTGATCCGGATTCGGCTCAGAAAAGAGGCCGTTGAAAGTATCCTTCTTTCCGAAAGTCCAAGGGTTGAACTTTGCTCCGGCATGAATGCTCCAGTGCTGCGCGACGGCAGCGGACCCTTCGACGCCGATGGTACCCAGGTCAATCATATCGGCTGCATTTGCCGCCACCGCCCAGGTCTGGGCTGCGGCCATATGGCCACCGGCTATCAGTAGAGTAATAACGAATGGAATTAAAAATAACTTTTTCATATTGAGTGAATTAAAGATTTCAAAGGGAATCCGCTCTCTCCTGCGGAGCTGCCATCTCTCAGCCTCAATCATTCTCACTGGCAGCCCCTTGGCGCAGGAGAGAGTTTCATCCCGGATTATAAGAAGTCACCACGACTATCTCGCCGTGCGGACCTACACCGTTGATGTGTTTGCCTGCATAGAATGCATCGTCGGCATCGAAATTAGCCTTGGGAATTGTCATCATCCACGGCGCTTTTACACCAGACAGGTATTCCTTCAACACTACATACTCCTCATCAGTGTATGTGTGATTGCCAACGGTCTTGAACATCTTGCCCAGCGGCGGATCCAGGACGATGAAGTCATCCTCCTTCGGCCGGACCCTTTGCATGAAAGTGACAGCATCCTCGCCGAAGAATTTCGTCTTGGCCATCCGCTCCTTGAATTCCTGAGACTTCATCATGGCGATTTTTCCGTCCATGGAGTGTCTGTTAAGTCCACGACCTCCGTATGTCGGCCGGAACACGCCATGCCTGTCAAATGTAAACTGACCGTTGCTCGAATACTCCAGCAGGAACATCAGGATGGCATTCTCCTGGTCGCCGGTGAATTTTCCGGAGGCATAGAGCTCGGTGAAATACGAATACACCGACATCTTCATAGCCGTAAAGACGTATTCCTTCAGAAGTGATTCATCCTCCGGAGGATTCTTCTGCAAGCGCCAGAACATCTTTGAATACTGGAAGCGCTTTTCCATCTCGAAGGAGTAATCCTCTGTATATCTCATCGGAAACACTTCGGCATACTTTACGCTCCGCATCAGCCTGTCAACCCGCTCGACAAATTCGCCATAGCGGTTCTGCATATCGCGGAACTCCAAATACGGCGCAATCAATTCTTCCTCCCGTGCGCGAAAGACTTTGCCGATGTTCCACCAAGCGATATTTATCAGTTTTAGCGCCGACCGGACCGGGCAGCATCTTTCTTGAACCCCGGTGTAAAGCGCGAACAGCTGAGGACACAGATCATTGACATAGTACCGCCCGAAACCATCGGCATTCAGGAACAGGGAGCCCCCGCCTGCAAACGGTTCGATATAGCGCTTCCCGCCCTTCGGCATCAGGGGAAGAATCCTGTCCAGGTATTTTCCCTTACCTCCAATCCAAGTGACAAGTGATTCCATACGCATTATCATTTAGAGGACAATCTTGATTCCGGCGCCGACGTTCCAGCGAAGTACGCTGCCGTATGAATTGAATACCATAGGGACGCTTCCGTGAAAGACCATCCCTACGCGCTGGCTCCAGAACCATTCGGCGCAGAGCCTCGCGTATATTCCATATATAAAGTCAACCGCTTTTGCTCCGGAGGATATGTAATCAGGAATCTCCTTGAGGGGATCCACGAGTTCGGCACCGGCGAGGATTCCGCCGCCGGCATATAGATTCAGACTCCGGCTCCGTGTTGCGGCCAGGCGATGCAGATATCCGCCCGCGGCAGTAAGGTCCGCTACCTTGACGGACAGATTCCCGGCAGGGAGCGCGAAGTTGTTGGTTGTCACTCCCGCATCCCAGTATCCTCCAAGGGTATATCTTTCATAGAAAGCCTCAGCGCAGACGGACCGGCCATTGAAGAGCGAGGAGGCTCGGAGCGAAGATTGGCCAGACATTGTCCGCTGCGCCGAAGCGTAGTGTGCAGTGAATATCACCAGCAAGGCAGTGAAAATGATTCGTGTTTTGTAGTTCATTTTGCTATCCGTTGGTAAGCATTACTGAACGCAAAATAAGTTGAAATTTTTGTCACCTCCAAATTTTTCCATACTTTTGTGGAAAGTAATACTTATCGGAGGTGAGCGAAAGAGACATGAAAATGGCGCCGGAAAATACCCAAAAAGGCGTGGTACAGAGCGATGAACTGTACCATGTAAACGGCGTTGTTTACATAGAAGCAAACCTGAAAATCAATGAGTTGCGCGTACTGATGGCCATTGTACAGCATCTCCAGGGAGCCATCCTCTTCAAGGTGCGCCGAAGGGTCCAAAAGGGGCCTCTGCCCGAGGTCTTTTTACCCGAGCGAAAAGTTGTACCCGATCTCCCGGATGTCCGCGTAGTCACCATACCTGTTTTGGATTTTCACTTCGGTCTGAACAACGGAAAACGGCTTCGTGAGTGCCTGGAAGCCCTTTGTCACACCCGAATCGCTTTCCCCGAAGGAAGAAAAAACGACACCGCCGGCTCCCTCATAGTAAACAATTTTCCCGGGCTCATCAGCGGCTTTTCCTTTCCTCCATACGCATCCTTTGTGGACGTGTACCTTTCCGACCCGCTCATCGAGCGCCTTCTGCTTACGGAAGAAGGCTACAGCCACTACTCACGTTCCAGGGCCCTGAGCATAACCAACAAATACACGGTCAGGGTCTATTGGCTCATCTGTTCCTGGCGCAGCAAAGGCGGCTTCTGCATCAGTCTCGATGGATTCCGCAAATTGTTATCCCTTGGAAAGGGATACGACAAGGCAAGCAACATCGTCGCCAGGATACTTGAACCTTCAAAAGCGGACTTCGAGAGCGCTTTTCCCATCAGTTTCCAGTACAGATTCCACGAGAGCGATGGCGGCACGAAGATTGTCTTTAAGATAAAAGTCCCACTTCCGGAAACCGAGATAAAGCAGCGGAAAAAAGAGGCTTATGAATTCTGCGCCAATCTGTTGGCAAAATCGGGTATAGACCGTTCACTACTCCAGCCCCTCTTGGATAGCCTCGATTGCGAGGATATCGGGCTCTTTGTCCTGAAGGTGACCGAGCTTTGCCGCTTCCTCTCCACAAGTAAGGGGATCAAAGACCACAATCGGTATTTCCTCTCTTCTATGCAGAACTGGCTTGAAGACTGGACGCTGCGCTACCAGGACATCGGCGGCTGATTTTCTTTTTCACCTTTTGGCGGGTCCTCATAGAATCCTTTTGTTAATTCTATAGGATTATCTGTATAGTTCCCGATACAAATGTCTCCGGAATGAGCTGCATTTCAAATGCTTATGCCACTAGCTATCCATTACCCAGAAACATTTTGACTAACTTTCTACGCCTCGGGGAAACGTTTTGACTGACACCCGGCTACAAAATGACTAACCGCCGGCAACAATTTGACTAACTTTTTCGCTCCCCGAAACAAAATGACTAAATCCCGCCTCTGTGGGGTAATGGAGACTATCGAAACAAAGCAAAAAACTCTCAGCCGCAAGATAACTGACTAACAATCAGAGGAAACAAAATGACTAACCTCCCCGGGCAGAGAAACAAAATGACTAACTTTTCTTGCTTCCAACACAATCATTCAAGGTTTTGAATTACCCCGCAAAGATAATCAATGCTGACGTCCCCTTCTGGGCCGTCTGCCAGCTGCAAGGTCAAGCCCTTCGGGTTTCCGGCTTCGCCGGCCGTGCCGGCTGCGCCTCGGAAGAGCACAAGCAAGCTTGGCTCTTCTCTCGGCTTGCACGGCAGGTTGCCGAAAATCTCCACCCCTGCGGGGTAGTATTTTCGACAAAAACCTTGCATCTGCCACCGCATTGATTACTCACGCTCAATAATTCAAAACCCTTAAAATGATTGCGTTATGATTACATCAATTCAAAAGAACACTCCTTCAAAGAAGCAGATGCTTCAGGAGATGGCCTCCCGGATGACATCCTCTGCAAAGCTGGAACTCAGGAGCCTGATCGACGAGTTGGGACTAAGTCTCATTACAGTTTCACCCTCTAACACCATTGCCTTATGAGTAACAAGCTGCATTTCGCACACACCTGGCAGGTCCACTACACCTCCGAAGAGACCTTCAACCTGGATTCCGTCCAGTTCAAGGAACTAATGAAAGTCCTTGACATCAATTGCTTCTACGATGACGATGAATTCGCTGATGACATGGAGTGCATGGTGGATGACTGGAAATCGGCCCTTGAGCGGCTGCGTAACTATCCCTACATTCCGGAAGATGACTGTGACGCCATTGAAAAAGCCCTCGCCATGCTGACACCTAAGCCCTCCGTACAGGAACTGAACGAATACCTGACCCGTATCTATACCAATTCCGACACCGAAGACGGATACATCCACATCTCCTTCTTATAGAATACACCCTCATTCTTGCAACAAAGGCAGGTCATCGCTCATGATGCCTGCCTTCTTAATAATGCCGCTTAACATCCTGCTGGTCGCTCCAGTCGTGTTGCCGGCAAGCCGTCAACACCACTTCCGCTCCGTCAGCGCTTGGGACCTCGACGTCAGCAAACTGCCGCCGAAGTCCCACGGCTCCGCAGACTCTGTCGTTTGTGCCCGGCGAACGGCCAACTTTGTCGGCCTTTTCGCTCGGTCCCAAGCGCCAGAGACTGCTCCACCGCCGCGCCTCTCACCGCCCGGCAGTCGGCAAAAGCCGCCTGCCCGGCTATCCATCTCACTAAAAATGAGTATAAAAACCTCCGCCTTACTCAGGAATAACTTCCAGATAGAAACTCACCGGCCGGAATCCGTCATTGCACGAAATCATCGCGCTCATGGGGTTCTTCATCCAGCCGTCGAAGAAGTTGCCTTTCCCCGCGGA
>Ga0208297_1000934_pt1 | contig 38734 bp, 36 predicted proteins | sample LMS_cellobiose_e_FD_187367 | JGI IMG/M metagenome (GOLD analysis project Ga0208297, IMG submission 187367) | Rumen-fistulated moose microbial communities from Alaska, USA - LMS_cellobiose_enrichment (SPAdes) (version 2) | ecosystem: Host-associated > Mammals > Digestive system > Stomach > Rumen... | reverse complement strand
CAATGGCCAGATTCTTGACAGAGGTAGGCACGATGTCTGCCTGCATTTTTAATTGATCTTCGCTCATAATTTTCTGGCGGATGGCGGTAATCCAGTTTACTCGGCTCTGGTTAGCGCCGTAGTAGCCCAGGAATTCGCCGTTGCCCACCGGACTTATCTGCACGATGCCGTTGGTGTTTCCCGTGGAGGCAATATACAGGTTACCGCGCTTGTCCAGCACGATTTTATTGGGCTTGAACGCCGCGTTTTCACCGAAAAGGGGTGTGTCGGCGGGCTTGGTATAGGAACGGATTTCCTTGCCGTCCTGATCAAACACAACCACGGCACGGGCCTTTTCATCTGCTACGAACACATGCAGCTCATCATCCACAAACACGCCCTGGGCGGATTTGAGGCTTTTTTTATTGCCGATTTCCTTCACGTATTCGCCGTTCTGGGTGATGACCAGGATACGGTTGTTGCCGTCATCGGCGATATACAGGTTGCCATCGGGACCCATGCGCATGTCCGCGGGGGTTTTCAAGGTGGTTTCCCCGAAGCGGGTCATCGTGCGGATAGGTTCGTAGGCGGCCTGGGTCTGCACCAGGCTTCCGTCCACGCCCAGCGTGAACGTCCGGTACGGGACCGAGGCCAGAGCGTTTCCGGCCTGCATGGCCAGCAGGGCTGCCAGCAGGAAAAGCGCAAGACCTTTCTTTCGCATGGCTTCTCCTCCTTACTTGATGCCGGAATACGCCATGGTGTTCATAACGCTGGACTGCATCACGATAAACAAAAGCAGATTGGGAACGAACATAATCAGTGCTGCTGCTGCGGCCATGCCCTGGCCCTGCACGGAGCCCACGGAGGTGAGGGTATTCATGTAGAAAGGCAGGGTGCGGATGCCTTCAGAGGACGTAAAAAGATTGGAGGTTTCCACATTTGTCCACACGCTTTGGAAAGCCAGGATGGCGCCGGTGGCAATAGCGGGCCTGGTCAGAGGAATGATGATCTTGCGGTAGATGGTGAAGGAGCCTGCGCCTTCCAACTGCGCCGCTTCAATCAGGGAATTGGGCACCCCGTCGATGAACTGCTTGATCAGGAACAGGCACACCGGCATGGCGATCAGGGGCAGAATATGGGCCCAATAGGTGTCCAGGATGCCTAGGGTATTGATGGTCAGGTAACGCGGGATGGTCACTGCCGTAGCCACGAACATGAGGGCGATGTTGTTTACCTCAAAGATGGGGCCCTTGAACTTGAAATTCATCTTGGAGAGGGCGAACCCCGCCATGGTGGAAATCAGGATGGACAAAAACACCACTGCCAGCGTTACGATCAGGGAGTTGAAGATGTAACGGCTGATGGGGATGGAGGAAGCAGCGGTGGTCTGAAACAGGTTTTGGAAGTTGATCAGCGAAGGATGGGATACGAAGAAACGGGGCGGAAACGCGAACAGCTCATCCATGGGCTTGAACGCGTGATTGATGATGTAAATAATAGGCGCGCCCATGAAAACCGCAATAGGCACCAGATACAGATACAGCGGAATCTGGTTTTTGTGAAACTTTTTCGGGTTCACCTTTGTGCCGCCGATCGCCATGCTTTAAGCACCTCCTGTGTGGAGAAGACGTTTTTTCCGGGAGAATCGCTCTTTGGAGGCCAAAGAGCGGTTCCCCCAAGCCTCTTCCGAGAAAATCATAAGGGAAAACCCACCGTTTGGCCTTCGCCATGAATCAACAAATGAAAGCTTATTCGTCCTTGGGGGCGAACAGCCTGCGTGCCACAAAGGAAAAAGCGTAGATCAGCGCCAGCAGCGCCACGGAAACGGCGGCGGCGTAGCCCATTTCATAGCGGGTGAAACCGTAGTCGTCAATGTGGTTCGCCATCAGCTGGGCGGCATAGCCAGGGGTGGGGTTGGAGCCGGTGAGCATCACGCCGATGTTGCCCGCCTGAAATGCGCCCACGATGCTCATCACAGCACCGAACAGCATCTGCGGCTTCATGGAGGGAATCGTGATGTAAAATACTTCCTGCATGCGGTTCCTGATTCCGTCGATGGCGCCGGCTTCATACAGCTCCGCGTTGATGTTCAGCAGGCCCGCCAGCATGGCCAAGAAGCCCACGCCCATGCTGCTCCACAGCGCCACGATGATCACGATGGGCAGGATATACTGGGTGTTCAGCATCCAGACGATGGGCTCTGTGATCACCCCAAGCTGGGTGAGCACATAGTTGGCAATGCCGCTCTGGTCGCCCAGGAACACCACCCGCCACATGACCGTCATGGCAACGCCCATGGTCATGGAGGGGGAGTAAATGATCAGCGCCAGAATGGTGCGGGGCAGCCGGGGCAACTGGCTTAAGGACCAGGCCAGGAAAAAAGCCAGCAGATAGCCCACCGGGCCCACGATCACAGCGAAAAGAATCGTATTGGGCAGAACATATTGCAGGAAAATCGTGTCCTGGGTGAGCAGATTGATGTAGTTGGTCAGGCCTACGAACTGAGGCGTCTGTACGGCATTATAGTTGGTGAAGGAAAGACCGATGGCCATGGCCGTGGGAATGATGATGAAAACCAGGAACAGAGCCAGGTAAGGCGCCAGAAACAGATATGGTGTGCTTTTTTTCGTTCTCATTTCCGTCCCTCCTCCCCGGCTGGGCGGACCGCGTTCCAGGCGTCGATGTACTTGCGTACAACATCAACGGTAGGCGTGGGAAAGTCTTTCAGCATTTCCCCATCCTTATAATAACCGAATTCCTCCAGCTTGCGGTAGGTTTCGCGGTTGATGCGCTTCACCGCCGTATCCAGAGCGCGGCGGGCATCCACGCCGTCCACCACCACGGAAATGAAAGCGTTGGAAAGCTCTCTCTCCAACATATACGTGCCCAACACCCAAGGCGCTTCGGTCATCCATTCCATCTGCTCCATAATGATCTTCTTATGGGCGCTCTTGAGGGGCAAGGTGGCGAAAGCGTTGGTATTGGCGGTAGGCCAGATGTATTCGGAACCGTAGGTGCTTTGCAGGAGGGACCCGAATTCGGCCTGCACTTCGTCGCTGCTCCACCATTTGAGGAATTCCCAGGCTTCGCTGGGCATATCGGTCTGGGACATGATGGCCATAGTTTCCGCGCCGCCGGTGGTCCACCTTGCCACGGAACCGTCCGCCTGGGTCAACCCGGGATACAGGGCAATGTCCCACAGGGAATCCAGCTCAGGCGCGGCGTTGAGCAGCAGGTTATAGGTGGCCAGGTCAGCAATACCGATGGGCAGCGTGCCGTCCCGGAACTGCTGATAGAAGCCGGGAGAGGGCACGTCGGTGGGCATGTTGTACACGGTGAACAGCTCGGTCATTTCCCGAAAACCCTTCAGGGAATCATCGCTGTCCAGGGTGGTATCGCTCACCGTGTCAGCATAGATGGAGCCGCCGGACTGCAGAATCAGAGGCAGAGTGCCGGGAAACACCTTCATGCCGCTCATGCCCGCGGTGGGGAAGTAAAAATTCATGTTCCGCCGCTGCAATTCGGGCAGGATCAGCTTCACTTCCTCCATGCTGTCGGGCACCTGGATGGACAGGGCTTCCAGGATGTCCCTGCGATAGAACATCACCCAGAAGTTGACCGTTTCCGGCATGGCGTACACGCCGTCCCCCAGCGTATAGGGGATGAACAGGCCGGAGGAGAACCGCTGGGCCACTTCGCCGAAATCCGGGAACTCAGTCAGATCATACAGCGCGCCGCGAATGTTCAGGTAGCTGGGCACAACATACTGCAGGCTCAGCACTACATCCGGGGCCGTGCCCGCCGCGTTGGCCAGCACCAGCTTGTTGGCGTCCGGCATCAGGGAAATGTCCACCTGAATGCCGGTCCGGGGGGTAAACTGCATATCGATCAGGTTTTGCACCAATTCCACATATTGCCGGCTGCGACCCATCCACACCTGCAAATGCCCGCTTTCTCCTGTTCCGGCGGCGTAATCCTGACCGGAGAAGGAGGTGACGAAGCGTTCCACACTCTTTCCGGCAGCTTCCATGAATCCGGCGCGGGCGGGCAGCACAGCTTCATCCTGATAGAAAATGATCTGGTCGATGGACACGTCGTTGTTCGCCATATCCTGCAATTGCTGGGCCAGCATACGGGAGGCGGAATTAGAACCGGTGGAGAGCTCCGACAGACGCCGGGGCAGATCCTCCGGCTTTTCCGAAAGGCGTTTCAGCTGATCGGCGCACAGGGTCAGGCTGGAAAAGGCGCTGCCCGAGCCATTGGGGGAGAATTGTTTGATGTATTCCACCGCGGCAGTGCAATCCCGGCTCCAACCACCCAGCCTGTCCTCAATATCCGGGATGTATTCCCGCACGTTGTAGCTGCGGTACTGGTCGGCCTTGCCGCCGGACAGCCGGGTGATTTCCAGGCTCAGGCTGTTGATTTCACTCAGCACCCGGTCGATCATCTCATACACGGGCGTCAGCAGCGCCGCATTGATCCGCAGGGACAGGGTGTGGTCCCCTTCGGAAAGATAGAAGGTCTGCGGAGCGTCGCCCCGCATGACGGTCATATCCTTGAAGGAAGCGGTGTAGTCCATATGGATCTGTTTGGCGGCTTCCGAGGGGATCCGACCGTCGATCAGCAGGTCAACGAACACAGGAAAATCCGCCTTCACGCTCTGGCGGTAATGGAAATCCAAGTTATACCAGCCCGCCTGTTCCACTGTGAACGCGTAGGTCACGGTGTCCCCCGCAGTATCGAAGGAAGCGCCGTCCAGGTGATTGAGCACCCGATGATCAATGCTGTACGGCGTCAGCACGGCGTTGAATTCGCCCGCGCCGCGGATGGACGATTTATTGCGGCTTTGGATGTTTTCCCCTTCAATGACAATCCTGCCGCTGCCCTGGGCCTTTTCGCCCGCGTAAGCAGGCGGCGTATCCGGCCCTTTCAGGGTGACGGCGCTGATATGCGCGCCGCTGTCCTGACAATCCAGCGTCAGGGTATGGCTCCCCGCTTTGAGCTCAAACAGGAAAGGCGTATCGATCCGGGCCGTGGAATCGGTGATGCCCGCCGTCTGCTCCGCCTGAGCAGCCATGGGCGTGGGCGCGATTTCATTGCCATAGCGATCCACGGGGATCTCGTCGGATTCCACAATCCACAGGGAATTCAGCTTGACGCGGCGCAGTTCGTAGAAGGGCAGTACCCCGTCCACCCGCACGATCAGCTCTGTGGGCAGGGTGGATTGGGTCGTATTCCAGTAAGTGAGCCAGATTTCATACTGGCCGTCCTCCGGCGCGGTGAATTCTGCCTGGGCGCTGTCCCCTGCTGCGATGGTCACGTCTGCAACAAAAGTGACCGCTTCCTTATCATAAACGGGCAGGGTATATCCGGCTTTGGCCTGGGAATACAGCGGCTCTGTGCGCCCCATTTGGAGGTTTTCTTCCGCCAACGCCTCCCACGCGATGCAGCCCACCAGCAGCATGAACGCCGCCAGCAAAGCCAATCCTCTGCGCATCAAACGCACCTCCCGGTTTCTGTCAAATCATCCTACGAACGGTCTATCTCCCGGGTGATCATTCCAAATCGTCGCATCGGACACCCCATACGGCCTCGCCCTTTTCGTTCAGCGCCGTAAAGCAGGAAACCCAGGCACTCTGGGCCCCGTCCAAGGCCCGGGTAAACACGCCAAGGTAGCTTTCCCCGTTCAGGATCAGCCGCACGGTACCATCCCCCGCGCTTTCCCAGGTGCCTTCGCAAGCGCCGGCCACTGTACCATCCCGGCGTAATGCGGCGGTTTGGGAAACGTGCTCCACGGCGTTGATATCGTGTTCATGGAACAGGATCTTATACATTCCGGGACGGTTTTCCGGCGGGGGTGCTTCCCTTCCCTCGCCCGTATACCGCAGGGGAGAGACCACCGGCCATCCATTCTCGTTCATAAACATTTGGTGCACCCGCACGGAGAAGGCTTCGCCGCTATTGGCAAAGCGGGTATGGAAAATCAGAAAATACCGCCCGGTCTCTTCCTCATAATAGGCGCTGTTGTGCCCGGGAGATCGGAAGGCCTGCACCATTTTGTTGGTATCGCTGTTCACAGACGCAAACTTATATCCACCCATCAGCTTGACCCCGTAGGGCTCGTAATCCACGTCGTGAAAAAAGGTGCCATTGGCCCCGCCGCACCTGATCATGTCCTGGCCCAGGCTGTCCTCATAGGGGCCGTCCGGATTTTTGGAGCGGCACACCCGGATATTGTAGCCGCCGTTGCTATCCAGCCCGCCGAAGGACAGAAACAGATAATAGTAATCCGTTTCAGGGCTGTACAGGATGTAGGGGCCCTCGATGCGGGCATGATTCTTCCCCAGCAGTTTGGTGCCGTAATTCTGGCCCTCCAGGGGAAGACCCGTTTCCGGATTCATTTCCAGGATAAAAATGCCGCCGGAATAGCTGCCGTACACCATCCACATTTTTCCTTCCTTGTCAAAGAAGGCGCAGGGGTCCACCGCGTTGGGATAATAAGCGGCGTTGTATCCGCTCATGCCGCTTTTCAGGAACACGCCCTGATCCACATAAGGGCCTTCCGGCGCGTCCGCGATCGCCAGGCCCAGCGCCGACAAGGGACTGGAACCCTCGCAGGCACAGTAATACATGGCATAGCGTCCATCGGGCAGCCGCTGCACATCCGGGGCCCAGAAGGTATTTGTTTTGGCCCAGGAAAGCGCCTCCTTCATTTGCTGCTGCACGTTCTCCACCAGCGTGCAGCCCGCCTGGGCATCCTTGCTGATGGAAGTCCAGTTGACCAGATCATCGGATTTGGCCGCCGCCATATGGCTGCCGAAAATGTAAAAGGTGCCGTCCTCGGCCCGGATTACGGAGGGATCATGCACGGAAACACTTTTGTATTTGGGCGGCTTGACCACTTCTTCCGCCTCCGCTTCCCCCGCTTCGGCCAGAGCGCCGGACCACGATATGCACATGATTCCCGCTGCAGCCATCGCAGCCAGGATCTTTTTTTTCATCCGGAACATCCTTTCTTCTTGGCCGGCATTTATTTTGGAATTATGCAAAACAATAAGGTTATTGCCATAATTTAATAATAATGGATGGATTGGAAATTGTCAATAGCTAAATTAACAAATTTTGGCTTTGCTCGGGTTCATAAAGAAAAAGCTCCCAGACCGGCGTCGGAGCTTAAGCTTTTTCTTTGTATTGCGACGTATTATGAAAATTTCCAGAAAAAATTACTGCTTTGATCCTTCCTCCTGAAACATTTGATTGTTTGTTTCAAACACCGGCATGCCGTTTGCAAACTGCACCTTCATAATAAAAGTATGGCGGTTGGGATCATACAGCGGATCCCCGATCATTTCATCATAGGGTCGGGCATGATAGGCCATATAGACCTGCCCTTCCTGATCCCGCACGAAGCTGTTGTGCCCCGGGCCGAACAGGCCGCGTTCTGCATCTGTCTGGAAAACGGGCCGGTTCATCTTGTGCCAAACGGAAATATCCATCAGATTTGCGCCGGCATCTGCCCATAAAAGCCCCATGCAGTATGCCGGGCCGGTGTCGCTGGCGGAATAAGTCAAATACACCCGGCCTTCTTCTATCAGGAACGCCGGCCCCTCGTTGACCCAGAATCCCTGCCTTTCCCAGGCATAGGTGGGCGAGGTGAGCAGCATTTGAGGCGTTTTCAAGGTCACGGCGTCTTTCATTTCCGCAATATACAGGTTGGAAATCTTTTTTCCCATGCTCACCTTTTCCGCCCACACGCAGTACCGCTTTCCGTTGTGCGCAAAGGTGGTCATATCCAAAGAAAAATCGGTGAAGCTGAATTCGTCTCCGTCCGCCCGCTTCAGACTGCCGCATTCCATCCAGGGGCCTTCCAAAGGATCATTCCCCTGACAGCGCAGCACCCAAGGCCGAATTTCCCATGGATTTGCTTTTTCGCCCGCGGCGAAATAAAGATACCATACGCCGTCGATTTCATGCAGCTCCGGCGCCCAAACGTGCTTGCTCATCACGCCGGAGGAATGCGCCGTCCAAACAGTTTTTTCCTCCGCCGCGCGCAGCCCTTCCAGGCTGTCCGCTTGTCTCAATATGATCCGGTCATATTCGGGCACCGAAGCGGTAAAATACCACCGCCCCTCCTTCCGCGCAATAAAAGGATCGGCCCGCTGCCCGATAAAAGGCGTGTTCCAGGATGTGTGCCGATAGTTCATTTGGTTCATGCTCGTTTATACTCCTTCGTCACGATTCCCATCCCACTCTCATCATAATGCCTGCCAAACTGATCACCAATAAGTTTTTGAGTCCGCAGAAGAAAGCGGAAGCTATATTCTTTTTCCCATTCGCCTGAGACCGTAAAATCTTCTCATAGTTTTTTCTGCCTGTCAAGCCCTTTCCCCCCAGGACGATAAATGCTTGTTGAATATGCTTATGAAACAATCCAATTCACATGACTCAAGTTTCTGTCTGATTGCCTGTTCATCAAATAGCCTTTCTGGAAAAAATAGAATTGGGTTTTACACAAAAATGCCACATTTTCCCCTCTTGGATCGTTATATAAATGGGTTTGTTTATTATAGGCAGAAGAAACACAAAGGAGGCACATCCTATATCGAAGAAGATCCTGTCCATCCTGGCTCTGTTTGCCCTGCTCTTTTCAGCTGCCGCGGCCGAACAGGATCAGCCCCGGCTGATTCGAAGCGCAGGAAGGAGAAACGGCCGCCATGCAGATTCGTTCCCTGGAAAGCAATGCCGTGGTTGGCATCCTGGGCGTGGAAAGTGAGTCCCGGCAGCGCCGCTGGGAGGATTTTTCCACTATATTCACGAACTTTGTTAAAAAGAACTGGGATGCGGACGCCCAATTCTCCGATGCCATCTGGTCCGACGGGTGCTGGCTGCATCTAACGGATATGGGTTCTGTGACATTGAGGGCCGAAACCACCGATGATACTGGGGGCGGCCTGATCCGGGACGGGTATCTGACCATCCTGGATTGGGAAGGAAATCTCATTTTTTACAGATTGCATCCAAAAAATAATACGATCGAAAAGGGAGAGTGCTTCCATGGAACAGTATGATCGCCGTTTTCAGGCCGAAACGACCCCCACCAAGGAACTGATGAAGGAAAGCTACCGCGCCGTGATTTGGCATTCCTGGCGGCTGGCGGTGTACGGCGCGCTGGCGGCCCTGTGCCTGTGGCGGGCTGGCCGGAACATCTATCTTGCGTTTTATTGGAACAGCCGGGGCTGGGAGGAGGCGCTGGGCGACTATCTGCCCTATGGGCTGTATTTTCTCCTGCTGGCCGGGGCGGCGATTTACATGTTTCTTTTCATGCCCGCCCTCAGCGCACGCCGATATATGAAGCGGCTGGCTTCCATATTCGGCGACGCCGCTTCCCTGACCGTTTCCTATCGCTTTGACGAGGAACAGCTACACAGCCAGGACAGCACCGGGCAGAAGATCGACACCGCCTACGGCCAGTTCGTTGCTGTCCGGGAGACGGACAACTGCATCGTTTTACAGCGAAAAATGAGCATGTTTCATGTACTGGATAAAAGCAAAATCCAGGGCGGAGCCCTGGAGGATTTCAAGGCGTTTTTGCAGGAAAAGATGCCTGGCGCAAAGTTTCATTGGAAGCAGGACGTATAAGAAAAGAAATGATGAAAAGGGAAATAGGTTCCATGATACAGGCTTGGATTTCGATGCTTTCACATTGATCAAATACAGGAACAACGGCGATGATGATCCCCTTCGTGATTCTCGCCCATTTTCATCCCTTTTTCATGGCTTGAAGGAAACCTCCGCCATGCCTCATTTGCTAACGATCCGATGGTTCATCGTGATCCAGGCAGGCGACCAGGTCGCCGAAGATCAAGTCCCGCTGGCAATACCGCACCAGGCGGATGCTGTGCCGCCGTTTGTCTTGGGGACCGTATGTGCAGTCGCCCCGCAAAACGGGGGCGGGGGTCAGCGCCGATGCGCACCAGCCCGGATTTTTCAGCCATGCGATGGCGGCGATATCCCATATCGTGCGTGACCAAGCGACATGCCGGCTGGGGAACTGAGCAAAATAGGCTTCGTCCCGGTCCTCCTGCCCGCGCAGCTGCAGTGTCCGCTGCGTTTTCGCCCGACTAAGGGCCTTTTCCATCCCCGTAAACTGGCTGAAGATGATGTCTGTCAAATAGGTGCCGATCCTGCTTTTTCCGTTCAGCTTGTTGCGCGCCTCATCGTCTGAAAAGCTCAGCAGGGACGCCACGCCCATGCACGGCACCCAAACCAGCGGGACACCGGAATCAAAAAGCGTCTGGGCTGCCCTAATGTCCTGGCCCATATTGAACTCATAGCCATGGCCAAAATAGGGCGGTTGGCCACCGAGCCAAACGACGACGAGCCTGTCCTTCAGCCGCGGCTCCAGCAGCAGCGCAGAAGCGATATTGGTGCACGCCCCGATGGCGGCCACGTACAGCGGCTCCTCCGACGCCATGGCACGGCTGAGCAGATCCCGCACCGCATCTGATTCCACCGGGCGCCGATCCAGCGGCAGATATCTCTCAGCGCCGTGAAACACATGGCCCGCAGCATCCAGGTTCAGCAGGCCGTAGAGCCGGAGGATCTCATCATAGCTCTGACGCATGCCCAGCGCCGGATCCTCCCAGATGCCGCCTTCCGGCACGCCCACGTTGCGGCGAAAATAATTATGGGAAAACGGCGCGGCATACACCGCCTCGACCTGGAACCGTTCCGTCGAGCGCAGGGCCCACGCGATGGCGTACTGATCGTCGATTTCGTTTTTCGCATCCGAATCGATCACCAGCCGCAACCGGCCCGGGGACGTCGTCAGCCGTGCCCGGCGCATCGCTTCATTCATACGCTTCCACCTCTGCACAGAAAGGAATGGCTGAGGCGGCGCCGCAGCGCGTGACCATGATGGCGGAAGCCTTGGCGGCGGCAGCCAGGCTCGCTTCCATGGGATGCCCTTGGGCCAAACCCGCCAGCACATAGCCCGTGAAGGTGTCGCCTGCCCCGGTGGTATCGGTGGCCTGCACGCGGCAGGCGGGCTGATGGATCTCTCTGCGCCCGTCAGACCAGACCGCGCCCTTGGCGCCGAGCGTCAGGATCACCTCCGCATGGGGATAGGCCTTTGCCATTTCCCGCAGGATGCTTTCGGCGTCCTGCCGTCCCGTGATTCGGGAGCCTTCGTCCTCGTTGACCAGAAAGAGTGACACCTTATGCAAATCGTAATCCAGCACCGCATCCGTCATGGGCGAGGGATTGAAGATGACCCGCATGCCCTTGTCCCAGGCCAGGGCGATGATGCTGTTCACGCAGCTGATCTCATTTTGCAGCAGGATCCAATCGCCGGACGAGAACTGATCCAGCACTTGCCGGACATTCTCTTCCGTGTTGGCCTGATTTGCACCGCCGTTCAGCACGATGCAGTTTTGGCCGTGACAGTCCACCTGAATGAAAGCCGAGCCAGTGTCCACATCCTCGCGCACCTGAAGGTAGCAGCAATCGACGCCGTCCTTTTCCAGCATTTCTTTCAGAAAGAGGCCATCCGTGCCGATGTTGCCCGCATGGTATACCTGTGCGCCCGCCCGCGCCAGGGCCAACGACTGGTTCATGCCTTTGCCGCCGGGAAAACGGCTCACGCTTTTCGCACTGATGGTCTGTCCAGGACGTGCGATCTCGTCCACCTGAAAGGTATAATCGATGTTGAGGGACCCAAAGTTCACAATCTTCATAGGATGGCACTCCCGTTATGATACTTTTCGGCACGCGACGAAGTGGCCTGGGCGCACCTCTTCGAGGGGCGGTACGCCCGCGTAGCAGCCCGCATCACATTGCACGCATCGCTTGCAGAAACGGCATTCGTCAGGAAGATTGATGGGAGATACGACCTCGCCCTGCAGCGTGGTATCGATGCGGTCCTTCCGGATTTCCGGCACCGGGATCGCCCCCAGCAACGCCTGGGTGTACGGATGCAGGGGATGGGCAAACAGCTCCTCTACCGGCGCTTTTTCCACGATGGAGCCCAGGTACATCACGGCGATCTCGTCCGCAAAATGATTGACGACAGACAGGTTGTGGGTGATAAAGATATAGGTCAGTCCCCGCTGCTGCTGCAGTTCCTGCAGCAGGTTCAGGATTTGCGCCTGGATGGATACGTCCAGGGCGGAAACCGGCTCGTCGCAGACAATCAGCTGTGGATTCAGCGCAAGCGCCCGGGCGATGCCGATGCGCTGACGGCGCCCGCCGTCCAGCTCATGGGGATAGGTGTTGTACAGCCTCGGCGCTAAGCCCACCGTGTTCATCAGTTCGAGAACGAACTGCTCCTTATTTCTTTCAGGGACCCGTTCCCGTCCCTCTAAAATGGGGAAATATTTGAGGGGCTCGGCGATCAATTCGCTGACGGTCATCCGGGGGTCCAGAGAAGAGAAAGGATCCTGGAAGATGATCTGCATGTCCTTGCGCAGCTTTTTCATCTCCGAAGGCTTCAGGTGCGTAATATCCCGCCCGTTGAAAATGATGCTGCCGGAGGTCGGCTCGATCAGGCGGAGGATGGTGCGGCCCGTGGTGGATTTTCCGCACCCGCTTTCGCCGACGATGCCCAGGGTCCTGCCTCTTTGCAGTGTGAAGCTGACGTGATCGACCGCATGTACGCTTCCTTTTTTTGACTGAAAATACTTGGTCAGATCGCGGACCTCGAGTATCGTGTCTGTCATTCGATGTCCCTCCTCTTGATGGCAAAGGAAGCGTCCCGGTATGCGGTACAGGCCACCGTGTGGGTGTCAGAAAAGTGGTGGACGTCGGGGGCCTGCTCCCGGCATGCGTCCGTCGCATACGAACATCGCGGAGCAAACGCGCAGCCCCTGGGCAGCTTGCTGGGGTCCGGCATCAGGCCGGGGATGGGCTGCAGCAACGCGACACGATTGCGGATATTGGGCAGGGAATTAAACAGCCCCTCGGTGTATGGGTGACGGGTATGATTGAAGACCTCCTCCAGCATTCCGTATTCCACGATATGCCCGGCATACATGACCGCCACATCGTCGCAAAGCTCGGCGACCACCCCCAGATCATGGGTGATCAGGATCATCGAGGCGCCGTTTTCCTCTTTCAGCTCCCGCATCAGGTGCAGGATCTGGGCCTGGATGGTCACGTCCAGCGCGGACGTGGGCTCATCCGCGATCAGCACGGACGGCTTGCAGGCCAGGGCAATGGCAATGCCCACGCGCTGCCGCATGCCGCCGGAAAATTGGTGTGGATATTCGCCGGCGCGATCGGGGTCGATACCGACCTTGGCCAGCATGGCCTTTGCCTGCACCATCGCCGCCTGCTTGCTGATATCCTGATGCAGCAGTACGCTTTCCGCGATCTGCTCGCCCACGGTGACCACTGGGTTCAGACTGGTCATGGGGTCCTGGAAGATCATGGCGATCTCCTGGCCGCGAACGCACTGCAATTCGGAGGGTGACAGGCTGCGCATGTCCAGGCCGCCAACCTGGATATCGCCGCTCACGATCCTGCCTGGGGGATCGGGCACCATGTTCATCAGGGAAAGCATGGCGGTAGTTTTGCCCGCGCCGGTTTCACCGACGACGCCCAATGTGCGCTTTTTTGGGAGCGTGAAGCTGATGTCGTTCACAGCCGCCACGGTCTCCTTAGAGGTGACGTACTGCACGGTCAGATGCTCCACGAAAACGGCATTCGACGTGGACGCCCGCTTTTCCTCCAGTGCCTGGACAATCCGCTGGCGATTCTGTTTATGCTTGAACACGCTTTGCTCCTCCTTATCGCTTGAGCTTGGGGTCCAGCGCGCCACGCAGGCCGTCCCCCACCAGATTGATAACCATGACCGTGATCATAATCGCCAGTCCGGGGAAGAGGCACATATGCTGCGCCTTGATGATAAAGGATTTGGATGCGCTCAGCAGCGCGCCCCATTCCGGTGTGGGCAGCGGCACGCCCAGGCCGATATAGCTCAGGCCCGCGGCCGAAATGATGGAGGAGCCCACCCGCAGCGTGGCCTGCACCAGGATGGGTGAAAAACAGTTGGGTAAAACGTGCTTGAGCAGGATGAGGCCCGTCGGCGCGCCGATAGCGCGGGCGGATTCGATATAATCGTTGTTCCGCACCACCATGACCGACGCACGGGTGATACGCGTCATCACGGGGATGGTGCTAATGGACAAGGCTATCATCAGATTAAACAGATTTGTGCCCAGCACGGACACCAGGATGATGGTCATCAGCAGGCTTGGAATGATCGTGAACGTGTCTACGATGCGCATGATCACGTTGTCCACCTTGCCGCCCACATAACCGGAAATGGCGCCGATGGGTACGCCTATCACCGTGCCGATCAGCACGGAAACAAAGCCGATCAGCAGCGAATAGCGCGTGCCGTAGCCGATGCGGGCCAGCATATCGCGCCCATAATTGTCAGTGCCAAAGGGATGCTCCCAGCTTGGAGGCGCCAGTCGGTTGCCGATCTGCATTTGAATAATGTCGTTCTCATAGTCCCAGATCACATCCGCAAAAACGGCTACCAGGACGAGGACGATCAGCAGCGCAAGCCCAATCATCGCGCCTTTGTTGCGGCGAAACTGACGCCAAACCTCGAGAGCGCGGTTTTCTTTGACGCTAATGGCCGCGTCTTGATTTTTCTTCATACTCAGTACCTCAATTCCTGCTGTACTGCGCCTTGATCCTCGGATCCAGGAAGGCGTACAGCACGTCGACCAGCAGAAGTACCAAAGAAACGAAGATGGCCAGCATGATCACAAAGCCGGTCACGACCTCAAAATCGCTCTTCTGGATCGAATCGACCATGAATGCGCCGACCCCGGGCCAGGCAAATACCCGCTCGGTCAGCACCGCGCCGCCGATCAGGGTGGACATCTGAATGCCGATCTGCGTAACCACCGGGATCTGGGCGTTGCGGAACGCATGGCGGAAGATGATTGTCCTTTCGCTTTGTCCCTTGGAGCGGGCCGTGCGCAGATAGTCCTGCCGAAGCACGTCCAGCATTGAGGAGCGCGTGATCCGCGTCAATGCCGCCATGTTGCCGGTGCCACAGGTGATGGCCGGCAAAATCAGGCTACTGAACCCGGCTGCGCCGGTGGAGGGCAGCCAATGCAGATTGACGGCGAACAGCATGATCAGCAGCAGCCCCAGCCAGAAATTCGGCATGGCCAGGCCAACGAAGGACAGCGTGGAACAGACGGTGTCCACCCAGGTGTTTTCCTTGACTGCCGCCAGGATGCCCAGCGGCAGCGACAGCAGCACTGTTACGACCACCGAGGCCAGTGCCAGCCGCAGCGTGTTGGGAAACTTGTCAAAAAACAGATCCCAAACCGGCAGTTGGTTGGCGTAGCTGGTACCCAAGTCGCCGCGAAAGATCCCGGCCATGTAGCGCGCGTAGCGCACGATCAGCGGATCGTTCAGCCCGTGCGTTTCCCGGTAATAGTTCAGCTGCTCTTCCGTCGCGCCGTCGCCCAAGGCAGTCACCGCGGGGTCCGTGGGCACAAAATCCATAATAAAAAACACAATGAAGGAGACGGCGATCACCACGGGTATGATCGTCAGAATCCGCTTGAGGATATATTTCAGCATGTCCGCATCCGTCCTTCCCCTTCGGTGAAAAAGAAACGGGGGAGACCGAGGATGCTGTCTTCGATCTCCCCAGGACAATCAGATCACTTCACGACATAGCAGCCGGTAAAGTCCACATCGACCGCCTGTGCGTTCAGGTTGACGCCATAGAAGTTCTTGGAGCCGATGCAGAACAGGTTGTACATCGCGACAGCCACGCCGGGCACCTCGTCCGCCACATACTGCTGCAGGGCGGCATAGCGTTCCAGCATCACTTCGTAGGTCGGGCTGGCCAGTGCTTCATCCAGCATTGCGTCGAATTCAGGGTTGGAATAGTTCATAAAGGTGCGGGTCGCGCCGGTCTTGAGGTATTCGCTCATAACAGTCAGGATGCCGCCGTACTGGCTGGTCACGTTGATGGCCAGGTCATAGCCATTGTCCTTCTTGATGGCGGCGGTGAAGCCGGTCTGGGCCCATTCCTGGATTTCCAGGTTGATGCCAATGTTCTTGAGCTGGAATTGCAGCACTTCGGCAACGGGGATGTACTTGGCGAAGGTGTAGAGCTTCAGGGTGATGCCGGCCAGTCCGTTGTCTTCCAGCAGCTTCCTGGCTGCTTCGGGGCTGTATGGATACGCATTGACATCCGCATAGCCGACACCCACGGGGCTGATGAAGTTGAAGGCGACAGCGCCGCATTCGCCGCCCTCATAGCAGGCGTCTACCAGCTCTTCGCGGTTGACGGCCATGGCCACAGCCTGACGGACGGTCTTGTTGGCGCCGTACTGGGTCAGGGCGTTGAAGCCCGCGTACACGACCTGGATGTTGTCGGCTTTGTACACGTTGTAGTGTTCGGAATCAGCCATGAAATCCACGATGTCGGAGGGGTTACCGTCATACATGGCGTCAATGTCGCCGGACTGGAGCGCCAAGGCGCGGGAGCTGGCGTCGGTGATGACCACGAAGGTGATAGATTCGGTCCTGGGTTTCTCACCCCAGTAGCCGTCGAAGCGGCGGATGGTCCATTCTACGCCGGTTTTCAGGCTGTCAAAGTAGAAGGGGCCGGTGCCGATCTTGCTGCCCTCGTCAAAGCCTTTTTCTTCAATGGCTTTTTTGCACAGGATGTCCTGGGCGGCGTAGTTGAGCCAGTCGGCGGAGGGGCTCTTGAGCTTGAACACGACGGTGTAATCGTCGGTGGCGACGACCTCATCGATCAGGTAGTTGCCGCTGATGGCCTGCTTGATGCCTTCAGAGGCGGTGGACAGGGCGTAAGTCCAGGTAAACACCACATCCTGGGCGCTGAAGTTGCTGCCGTCATGGAATTTCACGCCCTCGCGGAGCTTGAAGGTCCATTCGGAAGAGTCTTCATTGGGCGCCCATTCCACGGCCAGCTCGGGGGCAGCGGTGCCGTCGGCGGCGATGTTAACCAGACCGTTGAAGGTAGAATTGCAGGTCTGGGTAGTCACGGTCGCAGTGCCTGCGTAACGGCAAGCAACAGAAAGGTCCGCCAGTGTGCCGATCCGGATGTTTTCCTTGTATTCTTCGGCGGAAGCATAGGGGATGCCAAAGCTGAGCAGCAGGGCCAGCACCATGGTCAGAGACAGCAGCTTTTTCATGGGGATTCCTCCTTTTTTATTTCTCACAACCTCTTGCGAGGTAGAGCACGAATAATTTAGTAAATTCCTCCTGCAAAAAATCGTTTTCCAAAAGCAGATACATGTCCTGGCTGGCAATTTCTAAACCAATAATATAGGATCAGGCAGGCCGTGTCAAGCATGTTTTCAGCTTTATTCAAACTTTATTTACTAAATACATAGAATTTTCGATCTTCTATTGCTAAATTTAGTAAAGTATGGTATGATCAATTTGAAAAAGGGGGGAAGAGACCATGACATTGAAGGAAATTGCCGAGCAGCTGGGCGTATCGGCATCCAGCGTCTCCATCGTGCGCAAAGGAAAGCCGGGGGTATCCGCCGCGACCCGGCGCAGCATTCAGCTCATGTTAGAACAAACCGGTTATTCCTACGATGTATATTCGCAGGACGGCCTGGAACGTGCCCGATTCCCGCGCAGCGCGGGCGGACATGCCATTTGCCTGCTCAAGCACGCACGCAGTGCGCTGCTGACTGACAACAACGAGGGTTTCGTCGCGGGGCTGATCGACCCCATCACCGTCGCCATCGCCGCGGAAGGGTATACCTTGGAGATCAACGCGGTCAACAGTGAAGAATACCCCGGCTTCCTGCACGCGCTGTCGGATGAACAGTACGCTGGCATGCTGGTCATCGCCACTGAAATGACCCAGGACGAGCTGGCCCTTCTTAGCCAGGTGCGCATCCCGACCGTAGTGCTGGACACCGATTATCCTTACATCCCCCATTCGTCCGTGACCATGAATAACCGGCAGCTGGCCTGGCAGGCCGTGGCGCGGCTGGCCGCACGCAAGCAGGTCGGTTATCTCAAATCAAGTCAGGAAACCGGCAATTTCGCAGCCCGATCCGTTGGGTATAAGGAGGCGCTGGCCGCTTTTTCTCTGCCAGCCGATCCGGCGCTGGTGTTTCCGGTCACGCCCTCCCTGGATGGCGCCGAACAGGACATGGAGCGCCTGCTGGCGGAAAAGCGGCCCGTGCCGCCCGCGCTGTTCGCCGATAACGACGTCATTGCCATCGGCTGCATGCGGGCGCTGCTGCGCAGCGGCGTGTGTATCCCGGAAGATACGCAGCTGATCGGCGTGGACGACACGCTGCTGTCGCAGGTCATCAATCCCTCCCTGTCAAGCATGCAGATTTCAAGGACGCAGATGGCTTCTCAAGCCGTAAAGCTGCTGATCGATACCATCGCGGATCCTTCCAGACTCACGTCCCACATCCACATCGACGCCCGGTTGATTTACAGGCGGTCGCTGGAAGAAAAATAAGCTCGTTGTAACCATATATCAAACCGCAGCTGTTTCAATCAAAAAGCAATCGCTTATGCTTCTGCAGCATGAAAAGTCGGCTCTTCTTTTGCCGATGCTGCTCTCGCCTGCCTTTACGCAAACCAGTGCCTGCAACAGCAAGACAACTGACCGCACGGTATGCCTCATAACAGAATGCCGCCGGCATTCATTTGCTGATCAATACCGACAGCAAAATATGCCCAGGAACCAGTTTATACACAATCGTCTGTGCAAAGAACGCATGCCCGATATTGATTCCGTCTGCGAAGGCATTGCACACTGAACCACTGGGCAAAATTTCCCACCGGCATACAGGTTCCCGATGGGCTGGCCCTGTGCATCGCCACTGCGCTTCCATGGACATCCTTATGACAGATCTTATAAGTGTCTTTTGGTAATTTACCTGTTTTCGTAGCCTGCGCCCTTGGAAAAAACCTTTACGTTTGGATATAAAACCGAATAGATGGCCGATCCATCCTTTATATAACTTACGGAATGCGATTGAAGCCATCCCGTCCGTTAGGGTGAATTCGGCTGCAAAGATCGCGCTTACAATCTCTCATGTAATTAATTTCACTATAAGAAATATTGACACAAGGGGCTGCACTGTGTATAATATGGTTACAGAATTTCCTTGCAGGAAATTTAATAAGCCGTATTGCCTGGCGCAAAGGTGCCGGAATAAAAAGGAGGAACCATTCCATGAAGAAGCTCTTGATCGTCGTTCTCGCTCTGATGATGCTCTTCGCTGCCACCGCCCACGCGGAAATGGCCGGCAAGCAGGTCGCCCTGATGACGCCCTACCTTGGCTCTGTGACCACTAACCAGATGGTAGAATACATGAAGGCCGATCTGGAATCCCGCGGCGCGGTCGTGACCGTCATCAACACCAACAATGACTTTGCCGAATTGGCCAGCCGCATTGAAGACGTGGCCACCTCCGGCCAGACAGACGCCATCGTGCTGGTGAGCGCCGATCCTTCTCAGATCGCCAACCAGCTGCAGGATGCCTTTGACGCCGGTATTCCCGTGTTCGGCTGTGACAGCGGCTTCATCGACGGCATGGCAGTGAACGCCACCAGCGACAACTACCAGATGGGCGAACTCATCGTCAAGTACATCTTTGACGAACTGATGGGCGGCAAGGGCACCGTCATCGCCCTGACCCATCGCCCCCACCCCGGCGTTGTTAAGCGCTGCATCGCTTTTGACGATCTGATCAAAAATTATCCGGGCATCACCCTGATCACCGAGCAGCATGTGCCTGCTGAACAGCCCATCAACGATGCCCAGACGATCGTTGAAAACCTGCTTCTGGCTAACCCCGACAAAGACAGCATCACCGCCATTTGGGCCGCTTGGGATGAACCCGCCATCGGCGCCACCCAGGCGCTGAAGGAAGCCGGCCGTGACGAAGTGCTGGTGACCGGTGTTGACGGCAATCAGCAGGCCCTGTCCCTGATCGCCGAGGGCGGCAACCTGAAGGCCACCGTTGCTCAGAACTTTGAAGGCATGGCCAAGATCGTGGTTGAAGAAATGCAAAAGCTCTTTGACGGCCAGGAAATCGAAGCCGGTGAAAAGTATGCTCCCGCTACGCTGATCACGCTCGATAATGTGGATGAATTCATCAGCAAATAATCGGGCGTACAAGCAAAAGGGACGTCCATGCGGGCGTCCCTTTCTCCATACCTTATGACGGCATCAGAAGGGAGGACCTGCCTATGCTGCTGCAAACCAAGCATTTAAGCAAGCAGTTCAACGGCATTTATGCGCTGCGCGATATAAATTTTTCCCTCGAAGCTGGCGAAATCCACGGTCTCGTAGGCGAAAACGGCGCGGGCAAATCCACGCTGATCAAAATCCTGACCGGCGTTTATTCCCTGGAGGAGGGTGAAATCTATTGGAACGGCGCCCCGGTCAAAATCCATACGCCGGTGGAAAGCCGCCGCGTCGGCATCAACGTCATCCATCAAGACCGCGTCCTCGTCCCCACGTTCACGGGCATTGAAAACGCTTATCTGGGTCTGCCCTATCCCACCGTCGGCTGGCATGTGAATTGGAAAGAAATGCAGCGGCGCGTGCAAAGCGTGGCGCAGGAGCTGGGGCTGGATTTGGATCTGAACAAAACGGCCATGGAAATGTCCCCGCCCCAGCGCACCTGCGTGGAAATCATCCGCGCCATGGTGAACGAGTGCAAGCTGCTGATCCTGGACGAACCCACCGCCTCGCTGACGGACAAGGAAAGCGAAATCCTGTTCAGCCTCATCAGAAAGCTGAAAGCAAAAGGGACCTCGATCCTGTACGTGACCCACCGGATGGATGAGATTTTTCGTCTAACGGACCGCATCACCATCTTCAAAAACGGCGAAATGGTCGAAACGGTGCAGACCACCGCAACCGATAAAGATGATCTGATCACCAAGATGACGGACAACTGGACGGCGGAAACGCAAAGCGTCGATCGTCAAATGGGAGAAGAGCTGCTGTCGGTTAGCCATTTGCAGAGCAGGGACGGGATCGTCAAAGACGTCAGCTTCTCCGTCCATGCCGGTGAGATCCTGGGGATCTTCGGCTTAGGCGGCAGCGGGCGCACCGAAACCCTCGAATGCCTGTACGGTTACCGCTCCATGCAGGGCGGCACGGTCAAGCTGTTTGGCAAACCCGCTTCCGGCCTTACCCCGAGCAAATCCATCCGAAACGGAGTAGCCCTGATCAGCGAGGACCGGCGGGGCAAAGCCATGATCGGCAACCTCTCCATTCGCGAAAACGTATCCTTGAGCTGCCTGTGCCGGTTTGCCAAAAAGGGCGTCATTATCAACAAACAAGAAAAATCTTCCGTCGCGGAGATGCTGGAGCGGCTGCAGGTCAAACGGGCCAGCGATGAACAGCGTTCCATCGAACTCAGCGGCGGAAACCAGCAGAAGGTCGTCTTTGCCAAGGCCTTGATGACCCATCCCCGGGTGTTTTTGTGCGATGAACCCACACAAGCCGTAGACATCATGACCCGGGCAGAGATCCACCGTCTGCTGCGGGAGCAGGCAAGCCAGGGCTGCGCGGTTGTGTTCGTCTCCTCTGACCTGAAAGAAGTCATGGAGATCGCAGACCGTATCCAGATCCTCTCCGGCGGCAAAACCAGGGAACTGCTGGAAAACAGCGGTATCACCTCGCAGCAGGTCCTGTCCTGTTGCTATCATTGATGAAAGGAAGCCTCTCCATGAAAAGCATGAAAAAGAGTTTGCAGGCATACGGCACGCTGCTTGCCCTTGCGGTAATCATTGTGGTGTTCAGCCTTCTGCGGCCCAAAGCGTTCTTCACGGTCCGCAACTTTATCAACATCAGCCGGCAGATTTCCCTGATGGTGATCATCTCCATCGGCGCCACGCTGGTGATGAGCATCAATGAATTTGACCTCTCCGTGGGCAGCATGGCAAGCCTCGGCGGCGTCGTGAGCGCCTTGATGGCCGTCGCTGGTCTCCCCCTTCCCCTCTGCTTCATCCTGCCCATCTTTATCAGCCTGATCATTGGCTGGATCAACGGCTGGATCGTGGCTAAATTCAAGGTTCTCTCCTTTATTACCACCTTAGGCATGAGCACCGTCCTCTCCGGCGTCATCTACCGGTTGACTGGCGGCGCCACTGTGTTCCAGAACATCCCCAAGGGCTTTTCCTGGCTCGGCACCTTTAAGATCGGCGAAATCCCGCTTCTTTCCGTAATCATGGTGCTGTTCATCATCCTGTTCAGCTTCATCATGCGCCATACCGTGCTGGGCCGACAGCTGTACGCCATCGGCGGCAACGAAGAAACCTCCAAGGTAGCCGGCATCAACGTCGCCCTTTACAAAAACATCGCCTTCGCTCTCTGCGCCGTCCTTTCGTGCATCACCGGCATGCTGATCGCTTCCCGCGTTGGCTCCGCCAACACCACGGCGGGCGATGGATATTTCCTTTCTTCTTACGCCGCCGTGTTCATCGGCTGCACCGTGTCCAAAAAAGGCATCCCCAACGTGCTGGGCACCCTGGTGGGCTGCGCCATCCTGGGCATCCTGACAAACGGTCTGACCATGCTGCAAATGCCCACCTACATGCAGGACATCATTACCGGCACCATCATCATCTTTGCCGTGATCATGCAGAAACTCGGCAAAGGAAACACGAACTGACGGAGGCGCAGATCCAGTGAAAGAATTTGCAGAACATCAAACGGATCAGGGCCGCAAACGCAGCTTTGTGGGCTATTGGACGGCGGGATTCCCCAATGCGGACGAAAGCGTAAGGATTATGAAGGCCTGCTGCGATGCCGGCCTGAATATCCTGGAAATCGGCTTCCCCGCCCAGGACGCCTCCATGGACGGAGAAGTGATCAAAAAGGCCCAGGCATGCGTTGATAAATCGCTGGCGCAGAACGAAGACTACTGGCGCACGGTCAGGCAGGAGATCGCCGTGCCCATCTGGCTCATGGGCTACAAAGCTGATCTTTTCAGGGACGCCGTGTATCTCCGTCTGGCCAAGGAGCGTCTGTACGATGCTATCGTCATTCCCGATATGTCCCAGGCGGAGCGGGAAGCCCTGTCGCAGGAGCTTCAGCCCTTTGGTATTTCGGTCGTTGGCTTCATCAACAGCCAGCAGCCCAGGGAAGAAACGGATCGGGCGCTAAGCAAGGAAACGCTGATTTACCATCAGCTGTACTGCGGGCCTACCGGCGTCGCCCACAACGACGACAGTTATCTTTCCCTCCTGCATTACGCCCAACAGACGAGCCATGCCCGCCTCTTTGCCGGGTTTGGCATCAATTCCCCTGAGCGCGTGGAAGAGCTGCTGCGCAACGGCTTTGACGGCGTGATCGTTGGTTCCGCCATTATGAAGCTGCATGAGCAGAGCAGCGAAAAAGCGTATCAATTCATCAAGGATGTACACCGTATCGTGAGGAGTGTGGCATAAATGCGCTGTATCGCAGCCTTTGATATCGGGACCACCGCCGTGAAGGCCGTACTGGTCGACCATCGCGGCCGCGTGATTACCAGCCTGTCCCAGGACATCCCGACGCTGTTCACCGAAGATCACAAGGAACAGGATCCGCTTGTGTGGTGGTGCGCCTTTTGCGATCTGTCCCGGCAAATGCTGGCGGCGTATCCTGGTGCGGCCGTGACCGGCATCGTTATGAGCGGCCAGATGCAGGACGTCATTCCCGTAAACGCCGCCTTTGAGCCAGTTTGCCCCGCCATCCTCTATTCCGACGGCCGCGCCCGGGAAGAAGCCCAGGCATTGCTGGACCAGCTTGGTGAGAAAAAAATCTTTGCCATCACGGGAAACCACTGCGACGGTTCCCTTTCCCTGCCCAAGATCATGTGGCTGAAAAAGCACGAGCCTGCGGTCTATCGGCAGACCGCCGCCTTCCTCATCAGCTCCAAGGACTATGTGATCGCACGGCTGACCGGCGTCTTCGCGGGCGATCATACGGCCTGCTCCACGGCCTGCGCAATGGATATCGGCAGCAAGGCCTGGAGCACCGAAATGCTGGCGGCGGCGGGCGTCGACAGGGAAAAAATGCCGCGCCTCTTTGCGCCGCACGAAAAAGTGGGCGCAGTGCTGGCTCAGGCCAGCAGGGAAACAGGCTATCTCCAGGGCACGCCGGTCTATGCCGGCGTTGGGGACGCCGGGGCGACGACGCTGGCCAGCGGCATCATTCGTGAGGGGCAGTATAACATCAACCTTGGCACCTCCGGCTGGGTCGCCACAATCTCCGAAACGCCCATCCGTACAGCGGGCGGCCTGTTCAATCTGGCTGCCATGTCCCGCGGAAAGGTGATCAACGTGGTGCCCTTCCTGAACGCCGGCAACGTGCATCGCTGGGTCTGCCGCCTTTTCTCGGACAGCGAGGAGCCGGACTACGAAAAGGTGCGGCAGTTGCTGGCAAACAGCGTGCCCGGTTCTCACGGCGTATTCGCGCTTCCTTACCTGCTGGGGGAGCGATTCCCAGTGCTGGACCCCAATGTGCAGGGTGCGTTCCTCGGCCTGACCCCCGAAACGACGCAGGCTGATTTGTGCCGTGCGATGCTGGAAGGCGTAGCGTTTTCCATCCGCCAGGGTATGGAGACCATCGGGGAAACGCCTGCCCAGATCTCCATCATCGGCGGCGGTGGGCGTGTGTCTGCCTGGTGCCAGATCCTGGCTGACGTGATCGGACGCCCTGTGGCGGTCTATTCGCATTCGGACACCTTGCCTGCGCGCGCTATTGCCGCCGCAGCCCTCATCGGCGAAGGCGTCCTGCCCGATTATATGCATTTCGTTGCGGCACTCCAGAGGGATCAGGACACGCGGGTCTTTGCGCCCAATCCGACTGATCATGGATTCTATAACGGCATCTGCCCGCGCTATAAAATCCTCTATGAAGCCCTCCGTCCATGGTATGCCGCAGAAAACTAATGCCGTCCCTGCGCAGGTTTCCCTCTGCCCTGGATTGGGGATATTCTGCACCCTGGGTTTTGGGGATATTCTGCACCCTGGGTTTTGGGGATATTCTACACACCTGGGTTTTGGGGATATTCTACGACTAATTGCATTTCTATTGGGGATTATGCTATAATGCCTGTGTATGCTGCAATTTTGAGGTGGGAAGTGATTACATGGGTGTTATCAACAATGAACGGCTTGCCGCCAAGATTTGCGAAATGTACTATCTGCAGGACATGAGCCAGAAAGAAATCGCGCTGCGCCTGAAGATTTCCCGTCCGCACATCTGCCGCATCATTGCCCAGGCACGTGAGAACGGTATCGTGGAGATCCATATCAAGAATCCCCATCATAACGAAACGGCACTGGAGCACCATTTGACGAGCGTCTTTCCTTTTCTGGAGGACGCCGTCGTGATCGACGCCTCGGATCAGAACAAAGTGGAGCGCGACGCGGTGTTCGGGCGGGAGGCCGCCGCATACCTGCAAGCCTTCCTGACCAACGGCAGTCATTTGGGTGTTATGAGCGGTAAAACAATTTCCAATATCGTCCACTACATGAAAAATGGCGAAGGGAAGCACCTAAAGCTCGTCGTTCCCCTCGTCGGCGGCATCGGCAATGTGAGCCCCGATTTGCACGCCAATTCCATCGCCATGCGGATCGCTTCCATCTATAGCGCCACCTCCCTCGTGCTTAACGCCCCGCTGGTGGTGTCAAACAGCAAAACAGCCGCTATCCTGAAAGAAGAGGCCTCCATTGCCCAAGTCCTGGAGGCAGGCAAAAACTGCGACACCGCCATCGTCGGTATCGGCAACGTCGATCAGTTCTCCACCACCGCCCAAGCCGGCGGCATAAGCGATGAAGACCTGGCAGCCCTCCGCAGCGCCGGCGCCGTATGCTCCATCTGCAATTCCTACTATGACGCCAACGGCCATGCCGTCAGCGTCCTGAGCAACAAGAGCATAGGCATCGAGCTGAAAGACTTTAAAAAAGCCCGGGTCATTGCCTGCGCCTTGGGCAACAGCAAGATTCACGCCATTCGCGCGGCCTTGCTCACCAAGCAGATCAGCGCGCTTATCACCGACGCCGAAACCGCGCGTGCCCTCTGCGCCGAGTAAACGTTTCCCTGCGCCGGCAAAGGAAAAGCACGGCAATCAGCCATGTTTCCCATCGTTCAAGAAGGGGCTGAAAAAATGTTCCATAAGAAAGAAGGATTCAACCGAGCTGATGGGCTTGGCCGAATCCTTCTTTTCTGTATCATTTAACTGCGCTGAAAAACAACCCCGAAAGACATTATTGAAAAGAGTTACGAATATGAAAGCAGCGAATTAAATCCAAAATGCACCGTGGCCTTTGTCTTTGCAAAAGCGGACAAGGGCAACATTCGCAAACAAAATGCTGAGATGCTCCTGAATGCATGGACGCAGCGGATGGAAAAAGAGCCCGCATCATTAAAAAACAGCAATGCTATTATCAGCGCCATGTCCGATAAGGGCTTAGCTATTGACCGCAGCATAATAATATGTTAATAAAAATATAGCATTTATTTATGAATGCTGCATTCATAAACGGAGGTATTGACAATGCTGACGAAAGAAAAGCTGTCGGATTGCCCGGTGGCAACGACGGTACAGCCGATCTGAAACAAATGGAAGCTGCTGATTTTGCGCAATTTGCTTTCCCGGCCCTGGCGTTTTAATGAAATGCTGCGCTCCATTCCCGGCATCAGCCAGAAGGTGCTGACGGACAATCTGCGGGCCATGGAAAAGGACGGCATCATCCATCGCACAGTCTATCCCGAGGTGCCGCCCCGGGTGGAGTAGTCCCTGAGCGAGCTGGGCGATTCAATGCCCCCATTATCAAAGCTATGGAAATCTGGGGTTGGAACTATCAAAAAATGGTGGGGAAGCATAAAGAACCAGGAGCAAAAGAGGACGCCGATGGTTTGCGGCGTCCTCTTTTCCTTGATGGGCACAATTTGTTTCATTCCTCCACGATCAGGCGGCGGCTGGGCTTCCGGGGCTTCTCGGCGGGGTAATCTCCTTTGCAGTAGCCCAGCAGCACGAAGCAGCGGGCAATATAAGTTTCTGGGATGTTCCATTGCTTCAGGTACGCATCGCCCTCGGAATTGGCGAAGGTCTCCTCGCCCCGGGCGATGATGCAGGAGGAAATACCCAGGTTCGTGGCTTCCAGCACCATGTTTTCCGCGCAGCAGAAAGCGTCCGGATGTTGTATAAAAGTTCTTCGGCCCGAACAGCACGCACACCGTAGGCGCACCGTAAAAGCCGCTTTTGATGGTGGGGTCGTCAATGATGCTGGGCTGATCCTTGGATACATAAGAGCCCACCAGCCTGCTGCGATCCATGCAGGCCACGTTGAGCCGCCCGATCTTTTCCACGGTATCCTTATGTCGCACCGCCACCATCAGGCAGCACTGCCCGCCGCCTGCGTTGGGGGCGAACAGACCCGCTTCAATGATCTTATTCAGGTCGTCTTTTTCGATCTGCCGATCCTCATATTTCCGGATGGAACGGCGATATTTCATCAGTTCCAGCAGTTCCATAGTCTTTCTCCTCCTTACAGCCGTTCAATAGCCTGCACGGGACAATTCTCCGCGCAGTTGCCGCATTGCAGGCAATGGTTTGCGTCAATCACATAGGGGCTTCCTTCTGTAATCACATCCTGCGGGCACACGCCCTGGCAGGTGCCGCAGCCGATGCAGGCATCCGTGATGCGATAGCCCTTGGGCTTGATCTGCGCGCTGCCCACGGCGAAGTATTCCCGCGTGATGGGCCGGGTGGACAGGCAGAAATATTCGATGGTGTAATCCCGGATCACGAACATGGTGTCGATGTTCTTCGTTTCGCCGGGATAGACGTTTTCCAGGTAGGGCTGCTCCTGATAGAGCACGTCCCGCCATTTTTTCTGCTCGCTTTCGGGCACTTCCACGGCCCTGCCGGACAGGCGGATGGTTTCCTTGTATTTGGTGTAGCCCAGGATCCGCGCCCGTCCGTCCCGCTTGAGCTGGCTGGCAAAGTATTTTCCACGGGCGGTGAGAAAATAAATGTCCGTCCCCTCAAAGTGAATGGCGCTGATATTGCGCACCTGGGGAGCGCCTTCCTCATCCACCGTAGCGAAATCCAGCACACCCACATAGGGGCACTTTGCTCCCAGGCATTGTTCATTTTGTGGAGAAAACGTACATGCGACCGGATGAGAAGTCAGCTGCACGCCGCAGCGTTTATTGGCATAATCGATGGCGTTTTTTAAGGCGGTATACCCATCCCGTTTGCAGCAGCGGGGGCCGCCGATCCGGGAGAAAGCGCGTCCAGTGCCGCAGCGGTATATTCCATATGGCTGCCCCAGGAATCATCCAAGGACAGTGGGCCGGTCTTTTCTATGATCGCCAGCGCGGCGCCAATGGATGTGACCGCGCCGCGTACGCCCCACAGACCGCATATGGCTCCTGGCATGTGAATCCCTTCCGTCATCAGCTTGTTCAGCGCGGCGGCCAAATCAATCTGCCCGCCCGCATTGAAAAATGCCGTCAGCAAACACGCCCCGTCCAGCACATGGTGTTCCGGGCCATGGATGCGGACAAAACCCTGCTGGGCAATGGCGTCAAAAATCTCCAGCGGATCGCAGGATGTCGCCTGCAGACAGGCGGAAAGGATCTTCCGGGCTCTTTCTTCCAACGTATATTCCATGGCTGAATTGCTCACCCGATGACCTTCCTGGCGAATTCCACCGCTGCTTTCAGATCGTTTTCGTCCGGCTTTCCTTTGTGGACGCCTTTGAATTCTCCCTTGCAGTGGAATTCCCGCTCATCCATGGGGATGCCCACTTTGTCCGCTTCCGCCTTGACCTTTTTGAAGGTGGAATGCAGCATCGCCGCAGAACCGAGTTTCAAAATACAAATAAAGGCCCGCGCAGGTCAGCGTCGTGGCCGCCCCGATCTCTTTGATGGTGATCTCCTTGAAGCCCTTGGTTTCGTACAAAGCCGCGCAGCCTTCGGTGATTTCTTCCTTTCGGGCTTCCGTCAGCTGCGGTGATCCTCTGGATATGATGTAAACCTCCCTTGAAATTAAAATGAAACGGTGTCAATATCTGATGCGCCAGTATTTCAATTTCTTATGAATCGTCTTTTCCAAACAGCATTGCGTTAAAGTAAAGCCCAGCTATGGGATTGTCAGCATATGCTGATGATCTTAGTTCTCCATCTGATTAGGAGGACAGGAAATGATTCCTGTGATTCTGTCTGATGAAATAAAAGGGTCTGCTGCGCGCTGTTTGCGCGCAGCAGACCGCTGCTCTTTTTCTTAAGGACAGAGGGGAATTATTTGGGGGCGATGCGGGTCAGGCCTTCAAAGGAGTAGGTTGCGCTGATGATGATTTCCGGGGTGTCGGTGACAATGTCCCGATATTCGGCGCCGGCATAGTGGGCCATGCCGCCGATATTGTAGATCTTGCTCATATCCCAGCCCCGGGCATTCAGCAGCTTCATCAGGTTGTTGACCCGACCGCCGGACTGGCACATGAGGAAAATGACCTTCCCCTTGGGGAAGAGGGCTTCCAGCAGCTCGTCCGATTCCTCATACACCGGGATGGGATCCTCCACCGTGCCGCCGTAGAGCTGGGGCAGGGAAGCGTCATTGCAGGCTTCGGCATTGAAGATCAGGGCGAAATAGGGGATGCACTCGAAATTGCGGATATGCTTCTTGGCATAATCGGCATAGTCGCGCAGGTCGATGTATTTCACATCGGTACGGCCCAGATACTGCCGCAGGTTTTCGCTGTTAATGGCGGAGCAGGTAGGGCCGAAATTGCCCGGCGCGCAGACCGTTTCTTCGGTATCGTCCTTATTCGCCAGATAGGTCTTGGTGGTATCCACCGGGTCGGGAAGCTCTACTTCGCCGTTGGTTACGGCAGCTGCCGCGGCGGAGGCCACCATTTCCTTTTTGGCTTCAAACACTTTCCGCATTTCCAGCGCCTTTTCGTCCCCGTCAAAGAAGGAATCGGTGGCGTGATAGGCAAACAGCGCCTGCACGATGCGCAGGATGTTGTTGCTGGATACAGTGGCGCCGGTGAACGCGTCGATGGTCAGATCGGCCCGGCCTTCGCCCTCGGCATAATCCGCAAAGTCCGCGATGGTGCTGTAGCCCATCAGCTGGCCATAGGTCTTGCCGATATAATAGGGAATCATCTCGGTTTTTACCTTTTCATAGGTGGCGCTGGGCGCGGTGGGCGGCGGATTGCTGTCGCCCCAGAAGCCGCCCAGATAATGCTCGGTGGAATCGGCGTCAAAGCTGAGGGTGCGGATAGCGGCATCCTCGATTTTGCCGGAGGAGGGCAGGGTAAGCTCCACATACGCTGTGGACCACACGTTCACGTCCGCAGAGCGGCAGGTGCAGGAAATGAAGGTGACCTGGTATTTGATGTAGCTGCGGGCCACATACTTGAAGGGCACGAAGGCGTAGAACAGATCCTCTTCCTTGGGGCCGTCGATGTGGCTGAAGGGAATTACGGCCACCTGATTGGCCTTGCTGCCTTCACCCAGCTTGGCGGAGCCGTTGAGAAAATCGTTCACTTCCCCCAGAGACAATTCGCTGGCCTGGGCCGCAATGGGCAGCACCATCATCAGGCACAGCAGCAGCGCCGCGATCCTTTTCATCATAAAGCAGACCTCCTTGTTATATTTGGTAACTATATGCTATCAAAAAAACATCCGTTTTTCTGTGATCTGGTCACATTTTCGGATGTTATTTGTTTTATCTTTGAGGAACGCGTCAGGCCTGTTTCTCCAGGGATTTCGGATCGATCAAACGGATCACTCCCCGGCGGTTTTCTACCAAACCATCCTCCGCAAAACGCTTAAGCACCCGCGCCACGGTTTCCCGGGCGGAGTTGATGCGCTGGGCGATCTGCTCCTGCGTCATGCGGATTTCCGCCTTGCCCGTCTCACGGTACTCCCGCAGAAGAAAAGATGCCAGCCGCTGATCCAGCCGGGAAAACAGCATTTGCTGGATCACCCCCATGACGGTGGAAAACCGCTTGGCGGCCAGCTCATAGGCGAAACAGCGCACATACACGTTTTCTTCGCACAGATCGCCAAACAGGGAAACCGGCACGATCAGGATGTCCGAAGGCGCGGAAGCGGTCATATAGGATTCAAAATCGATATGGGCCAGCACGCAGGAGGCCGAAAGAATGCAATTGTCCCCTTCCTCCACATGAAACAGCGTAATTTCCCTTCCCTCGTCTGACAGGATATATGCCCTCACGTCCCCGGTCAGCACATGGATCATGCCGATGCAGTTGACACAGGGACCGTACAGGATTTCCCCGGTCTCAAAATGCCGCACCGCCGCGCTCTCCCGCACGGCTTTCTGCTCCTTTTCCGTAAGATGTGCCCAGTAGGGAAGGGTTTTCAGCAATTCCGTCATGGATGCCCTCCTGCCGCAATTTCGTCCGCTTCGGGCAGATCAGCTCAAGCGGGAAAAGAAAGTTTTGCCGCTGTTTTTCTCCAGGTATTCCCGGGTGGTTTGGGGGGCGGGCACCTGGTTGATCGCTTCGTTCAACTGAAACACCCGGGCAATTTCCAGCCGACGCAGGTTATACTGCGCCTGCTTAAAGGCCCGGCTCAGGGCCGCCCGGTCCACCTCCTGCCGGGTCAGGGCGTTTTGCTGCTGGCGGTACAGCGAATAATTTTCATGCAGATTCCTGGAAAGCTCCGCCTTCGACGCCTGGCAGCTCTCTGCCGCCTGCTTAAGCTGGGCAAGTGCTGCTTCCGCCCCTTCCGTATCTCCCATGGCCTGGAGGATAGCGCACTTTTTTTCGGCAAACAGGCCAAACAGCGCCGCGTCTTTACTGTCGGGCATAGCGCCCAGGGCCTCCATCGCTTCCCGGAACTGCCCATTAGCCCAGTATCCGTCAGCCAGATAGCTGCGGGCGACGGCGGCGCTGCGTCTGCCTGCCTTTAACCTGGCGGGCACATCCCGGTAAGCCTTCAAAAACTTTTCGGGGTCCAATTCCATATGCAGATAGCCCAGATACCGGGTATTTTCCATATTGGCCAGAATATTGCCCAGCAGCAGCGCCACCAGCACCCCCAGCCCCGCCATGAGCAGGGAAGCCACCAGGGGAATATACAGGGGCTTTCCCTGATCCCGCACCCAAAGCAGCGCGATGATGACAGCGGTGAGCGTCAACACCCCAGCAAAGGCAATTTTGCTTCTTTTAAAGGCGAACAGCATAGCATTTCCTCCTGTTCCTATGGTGCCATTATATCGGGCCGAGGCGCAAAAAGCAAGCCGCGGGCTGTTTTTTGTTCCCGAACCAAAAATTGATTTGCGGCAGGGATTAATTTTGTTATGCGTAACATAAAAATAGGAGTTCCATTTTGGGCTGAACCACGATATAATGTAAATAAAGTGAGAATAATAGCAGATTTATACCAATGCGATTTGTTTTTTCGGGAGAGGAGCAAAGACGGGTATGTTACGCATCACAGCGTTGATGGATAATCGGAATTCGGAGCATAAAGGGCTCGCTGCCGAGCACGGTTTATCCTACGCCATTGAATATGGGGATCGCCGTCTGCTGTTTGACTGCGGCGCCAGCGCCCGTCCCATCGAAAACGCCCGTCGGCTGGGGATCCGTTTGGACCATCTGGACGCGGTGATCCTCAGCCACAGCCATTACGATCATGCCGCCGGATACCGGGATTTGACAGAGCGGGGCCTTGGCAGCGAAACGCTTTATACCGGCCCGTGCTTTTTCGAGCCCAAATACGCCAAAGCCGAAGCGAAATACACCGATCTGTCTGCCGGCTTCGGCGAGGATTTTTTGAAGGCCCACGGCGTTCGCCGTCAGGTGGTGCGGGGCGTGGAGAAAATCTTTCCGGGGGTGTGGGCCATTTCCGGTTTTCCCAGGGTATATGAATTTGAAACGATCCCCCAGCGTTTCGTTCGCAGGACGGAAAGCGGCTTCATTCCGGATGATTTCTGCGACGAGGTCTGCCTGGCCCTGCGCGGCGGGGACGGCCTCACCGTGCTGGTGGGCTGCTCCCATCCCGGCATCCTCAATATGGTCACCCACGTATCCCAAGCCCTGGGCCTGCCCGTGCGCGCCGTGTACGGCGGCACCCACCTGATGGAGGCGGACGCCGAGCGGGTGGAAAAAACGGTGCGGATTTTGAAGGAAACCGGGGTGTCCGTGCTGGGGCTGAGCCATTGCTCCGGGGATGAGGCCTGCCGCATCCTGCGGCAGCATACGGACGTAACGTCCTGCTGGCTGGGCGTGGGCGATACGGTGTTTGACTGAGGGAAAAGCCTATGCTCTTGGAAGAACTTGCCAAAGACTTGGTGGAGATCACCTCCGCGCTGGTGAGCGGACGAACCATCAACGTGATGAACACGGACGGCATCATCGTGGCCTCCACGGAAAAAGAGCGCATCGGCTCTTACCATCAGGGCGCCCGGGAAGCGGTCCAGACGGGCCGGGTGGTGAGCATCCGGCAGGATCAGTTGTCCGCCTACGCCGGGGCCAAGCAGGGCATCAATATGCCCATCCGGGTGGACGGGACTATCATCGGCGTGGTGGGAATGTATGGGGATCCGGAGGAAATCCGGGATATGGCCCATCTGCTGGAGGTATATGCCGCCAAGTATTATCAACTGGAAGTACTGCTTCGGCCCATGCTGTCGGAAAGCTCCCTGCGCTCTCAATTGCTTTCCATGCTGCTTACCGCCGAAAAAACCGATCTGTCCACCGTGCGGGGGCTCATGGAAAGGCTGCGCATTCATCCCGTGTTTCCGGCCCAGGTGGTCCTGATTTCCGCGAAGGAGAGCCTGGGGCTGCCGGAACAGGCCGCCGCCCTGATCCGCAGGCTGGAGGAAAAGCGATTGCTGAACCCGGAAACGGATATTTGGGGCATCGTGGACGACGCCATGGTGGTCCTCTCCAGCGCGGGGAATGGCAAAACGCCGGAAGCCTTCAGGCCCCTGACGGAATGGGGGTATCGGGTGTCGCTGGGCACGCCCTGCGATACGCTTTGGGATTTCCGGGATTCCTGTATGCAGGCTGCGCTGCTGGATCAGGCGGGCGAAAACCCGTGGAACGATATGGGCAGAGACCGGGACCGCTGCCGCTATATGCTGGCCAGCAGCGCCGTCAAGGAAGCGAATTTTCTGAACGCGCTGTACGATCGCCTCTGCGCCGTGATTTCCGAGGGAGAGCGGGAGACGGTGCTGGAAAGCGTCCGCTGCTATTATGATTGCGGCCGCAGTGTGACGCAGGCTTCGCAGCGCCTGTTCATACACAAAAACACGCTGCAGTATCGGGTCAAGCGGGCGCTGGACGCCCTGGGGATCGCCGATCTGCCTTCGTTCTGTCAGGAATATCTGATTCGTATGCTTTTGATGCGTCAGGAAAGGAATTTAAGGCTGACAAAGCCTTGAAGGAATAAAAGGAGGTATCTGGTATGCAAACATTCCTGCTCTTTGCCACCATCATCGTCGCCGTGGTGCTGATGGTGCTGGCGATTTCCAAGCTGAAGATGCATCCCTTCATCGTCATGATCGTGATCGCTCTTCTGGTGGGCCTGTTCTGGGGCCTGGTGGATCCCGCTTCCGGCCTGACACCCACCAAGGTGGTCAATGAGGTCAAAAACGGCTTCGGCAGCATCATGACCAGCATCGGCATCGTGATCCTGTGCGGCACCATCATCGGCACCATCCTGGAAAAAACCGGCGCCGCCCTGACCATGGCCAATGCCATCCTGAATCTGGTTGGCAAGAAGAACTCCGTGGTCGCCATGGGCGCCATGGGCTACGTCACCGGCATTCCGGTGTTCTGCGATTCCGGCTTCGTGGTGCTCAGCCCCATCAGCCGCGCATTGGCGGAACAGAGCAATATCTCCCTGGCCGTGATGGGCACCGCCCTGTCCGGCGGCCTGTATGCCACCCACTGCCTGGTGCCTCCGACCCCCGGCCCCATCGCCATGGCCGGTACCCTGGGGGCCGACCTGGGATTGACCATCCTGGTTGGTTTGCTGGTTTCCATCCCCGCCACCATCGTGGCCATCCTGTATGCCAAGCTGGTAGCCAGCAAGATCAAGATCCCCGCCAACTCCGAATATACCCTGGATGAGCTGAAAGCCAAGTACGGCAAGCTCCCCGGCACCCTGGCCTCCTTCGCTCCCATCCTGGCCCCCATCCTGCTGATCGGCCTGGCCTCCGTGACAGATTTCCCCTCCAAGCCCTTCGGCGAAGGCGTCGTATATCAACTGCTCATGTTCATCGGTAATCCCGTGGTGGCGCTGGTGCTGGGCGTATTCCTGGCCATTCATCTGATCCCCAAGGAAGAAAAGAAGAATACCCTGGATTGGGTCTCCAAAGGCGTCGTTGATTCCGCAGCCATCCTGGCCATCACCGGCGCGGGCTCCTCTTTCGGCGCGATCCTCAAGTGCATGCCCATTGCCGCTTCCGTGGGCGGCCTGGTCAGCACCGGCATCGGCGTGTTCATCCCCTTCATCATCGCCATGATCCTGAAGCTGGCTATGGGCGCGTCCACCGTGGCGATGATCACCACCGCCAGCATGATGGCCCCCCTGATGGAGAGCATGGGCTTTACTTCTCCGCTGGCTAAGGTCATCATCGTGCTGGCTATCGGCGCCGGTTCCATGGTGGCTTCCCACGCCAACGACTCCTACTTCTGGGTGGTTTCCCAGTTCTCCGATATGAAGACCGAGCAGGCCTACCGCTGCCAGACCGGCATGACCGCCGTCATGGGCATCAGCGTCATCATCGTGCTGTTCGTCCTGTCCCTCTTCATCTGATTCTCTCCATCGGCTCAGCTGCGGCGCTCTTCGGAGCGCCGCAGCGTTTTCAGGAAAGGAGAACGCCATGTCCTTACGCAAAGACGCAGATACCATCATGCGCGCCGCCCTGGCGTCGGCCCTGCCGGACAACGCGGTCCGCGCCGCCCTAAAGCAGGCGGATTTGGGTTCGGGCCGCCTGATCCTGATCGCCGCGGGCAAGGCTGCCTGGCAGATGGCCAAGGCGGCGTCCGATCAGCTGGGCGACAGGATTTCTTCCGGCGTGGTCGTGACCAAGTATGCGCACAGCAAGGGAGAGATCCCCCGTTTAACCGTGTATGAAGCCGCCCATCCAGTGCCGGACGCAAATTCCTTCCGGGCCACCCAGGCCGCCATCGACGCCGTGACGGGCCTTCGGAAAGAGGACACCGTGCTGTTCCTCCTCTCCGGCGGGGGTTCCGCTTTGTTTGAAAAGCCCCTGATCCCCGAGGAGGATCTGAACCGATTGACCAAAGAGCTGCTGGCCTGCGGCGCGGACATCGTGGAAATGAACACGGTGCGCAAACGCTTTTCCGCCGTGAAGGGCGGGCGGTTCGCCGCCCTGTGCAGCCCGGCCAAGGTGTTCACCATCGTTCTTTCTGACGTGCTGGGGGATCGGCTGGATATGATTGCCTCCGGCCCGGCTTACCCGGATTCCACCACGGAAGCGGACGCCCGGGCCATCGTGAGCAAATACGGCCTGACGGTGACGGACGCCATGGAGGCCTGCTTAAAACAGGAAACGCCCAAGCACCTGGACCGGGTGGAAACCCACATCACCGGCAGCGTGCGCCAGCTGTGCGCCGCGGCGGAAAAAACCTGCCGGGAGCTGGGATATGAGCCCGTCATCCTCACCGACCAATTGACCTGCACCGCCCGGGACGCGGGGGTCTTCTTTGCCAACATCGCCCGGTATTACGCCGGCGTCGGCCGCCGCATGGCCTTCCTGGCGGGAGGCGAAACGGTGGTGCATCTGACGGGCCACGGCCTGGGCGGCCGCAATCAGGAGCTGGCCCTGGCATCAGCGGAGGGCATCGCCGGGCTCAATGCCTGCGTGTTCTCCGTGGGCTCCGACGGCACTGATGGGCCTACCGACGCCGCCGGGGGCATCGTGGACGGCAGCACCTTTGAAACCCTCAAAAAACAGGGCGTGGTCATTAGCGGCGTGCTCAAGGACAACGACGCCTACCATGCCCTGCAAAAATGCAATGGCCTCATCATCACCGGCCCCACAGGCACGAATGTGAACGATATTTCCGTCCTGCTCATTGATGCGTGCTAATATCCGGTATGTGAATCTGTGCAGCAAATGGCCATTATCCATATCATCCATGCCCGAACGGGAAGGCTCCGGGGGCCTTGCCCCATCCTTCCCGTTCGGGCATGGATATGATTACAAACCCAACGCATAACCGGCAAGAAGGCCAATTCCTCGTCAATCCGGGCGGCAGCCGCGGCGATATACTGTTTCAGCGTACCCACGGTGAAATTGATGTCGTCGGACAGATCGGAGAATTCCGCGTTGGAGCGCACGTCCACCACCTCGTCCAGATCGCCCTCTGTGATCCGGGAAAGGGAGGAATTGACCTTGCCCAGGTTATCCGGCACCAGGCTTTTGACCAGCAGGAAAATGACCGTAAAGAGAACGATGAACACCAGGATTTCCATAATGCCCATGACCCGCAGGGAAGAATCCCTTTCCAGGATGATTTCATTCTCCGGCAGCACGGAAATGATATAATAGCCTTCAGTGAAGATATAGATACAGGAGCAGGCTTCCCCCATAGACCTGCGAATGGAATACCTCATTTTCAGGCATGGTGTCCCGGTGGATCCAGATGCCCGTTTCCGCCAGATTTTTCCCCGCAGGCCCATAACGGTCGCTGACAATGTTCCATTCCTCGTTGGCGATGATCACGCAGCCGGTGGAGCCCACATGCGGTTTTTCGCCGCGTTGATGACGTACTGGTCAATGTCCCGCTGGAAACGCTCCCCATCATAGCCCACCTGCACAAAGCCGCCTCTTTTTAGGGTAACTTTCTTTACAGCATTCTGTTTATCAGCCTTCTAAAAAAATCATTCAGAAAACGCTTTTTTGAACAGGACGATCGCCAACGCGGCACTGAGGAAATCCGCGATCAGCTGAGAGGCAAGGAAGCCTTCGTATCCTGCTGCGGCGGTAGAGACCAGGAAAACCAGGATAAACAACAGCCCCTGACGGCTTAAGGACATCACCAATGCGTTCAATGCCTTTCCGCTCGCCTGGAACAGGCAGGTGTATAAAAGCACGACTGCGCAGAACACCATCCCCGCGATCTGCCAGCGGAGCATCACAGCGCCGTCGGAGACAATGGAAGCATTGTCCATGAATGCCCGCATCAGCGGCGTCGCCAGCAGGAACACGGCCAGCGATTCCGCCAGCGCAAGCCCGCACAGGAAAAGCGTACAGAAGCGCAGCAAACGGTTCAGCTTTTCCTTATCTTTTGCGCCGTAAAGGAATCCAAACAGCGGCACGCCGCCGAAGGAGAAGCCCACCAGGATCAATTGCACCACCATGATCACCTTCAGCACGATTCCCAGCGCGGCAATCTTCTCATCGCCGTTCTCCAACGGAAGAAGGTACTGGTTCATAAAAATGATGCATACGCTGGAGGCGATATTGGTCAGCGCGGCGGTAAAGCCGACGCTGAGGATCTGCGTCAATTCTGACCGATCTACATGCGCCTTTCGCACATCCACCGACAGCACCGCGCTTTTTTTTCGTACGAAATACAGGCAAAGCGCATCCGTCAGCACGTAGCCCAGCACGGTGGCAACGGCTGCGCCGGCTGCTCCCCAGCCCAGCGCGCTGATAAAGATCGGATCAAGAATAATGTTCAGCAGCGACCCCGCCACCGTACCGATCATGGAAAGCGTCGCCATGCCTTC